>Ga0118677_10000443_pt1 | contig 90609 bp, 87 predicted proteins | sample AliMusrvi5mmetaG_FD_86154 | JGI IMG/M metagenome (GOLD analysis project Ga0118677, IMG submission 86154) | reverse complement strand
AGTAGCGTTTCATCCAATTCATACTGAAATAATGAGTTATTGGCAAAGGGATAGCCACGATCAATGTAATTTCAACCTACATTTAGAGGAATCCCTGATGAACAAGAAAACAATCTTGGCAACGGCGTTGCTGGCTCTCTTTACCTGTGCGGCATCCGAAGCCAAGGCCGACACCGTATGGACTCTTTCCAATGTAGAACTGAGCGATAACACCTATCTGAATGGCTCTTTTAGCATAAATCAGTACGGCTGGTTCGATAGTTTTAACTTGACTACGATGGTCGGAGGATTAAGCGGCTACACATATAGCAGCGCGGGTTCTTCCCCCAGTTCAATAAATAATCCTACCGATACAGTGGTGACGTTTTCTACATCCAATTATGAAGGTTATTTGACATTGACATTTCAGCACAGCCTGAGCAATGCGGCGGCGACCGACTCCATAGTGGGCGGTAGCACGGGACCTTCTTATGAATGCTACGGGTGGGGTTGCCCCCCCTACGGCACCAGCGATCCGACTCGTTATGTTGTTGCCAATCAGTCTGCATCATTGCTAACACCCCTGCCTGCCGCCATATGGCTGGCGGGTTCGGCTTTGGCCGGTTTACTTGGCTACGGTGCGCGTCGCCGAGTGGCAGCTTAGGCGATTTCCAAGAAAGTTTACCACCCCAATGCGCGTCGGGGTTTGTAACCCCGTCGCTTACGTTTTGTGTGAAACCATGCCTGCCAACCACAAAACCTTAGGTCGGGATGGCGTATCCCGTCAGGCTTTGTTCATTATCGGAAATCACCTTAAAAGGTTTAAACGTTCACCCCCCTCGCCCTGCGGGAGAGGGGCCGGGGGTGAGGGCAATTGTAATACACTGATTTTGCAAGCCCTCACCCTAACCCTCTCCCGCAGGGCGAGGGGATTTCAGGTAGGGGGGTGAACGCTTACAAAAGGTTTAACCAAAAAATAGGGCGAGAATCTCCCGCTTACCAAGCACCCGGACGAGTTCCCGAACAGAGCAATATACAAAGAAAAGTACAACGAGCCACATGTGGATTAACCAAAAATGTGGCCAGACAATCTCCTCCATTAAATGACTATGGGCTTGCGCAAGGCTTTCGGATTTCATCAGCAGCGGCGCGATATGCTCCACATAGCGAAACAGCATCGTGGCAATAAAATAGATGGATGTTTTCCATGCCACGTTATACATCAAAGGTTTGTCTGGAAAACGGTTGACAAACCGAAGCATATCCGTCAGCAAAACGACTTTGCCGACGATCAGTGCGCCAATCAAAGCATTGGCCCAGCCCGAAAAAGGGACGTTATATTCCTTTAAAATCAATTGCTTGCTTACAACCATCAGGGAGAAGGTGATAAAAAAGAAAATAGTTGGCGGAAGCAGGGATAAAAACTCATGTTTAAGTTTGTTTAGTACATACAAAGCTGGCTTCCCCTCTGTTGTTTAGTTCAAAATTACCCAGTATTATTATTTTCTTATACTAGTCCCATTTTACTCAACTATTAGGTAAAAATGTAGATATTGCCTGCCTTTTGATGGCAACCTAGCCCACCTCCACTGGCACATCCTCTCGCGCGCCCCATTCCGTCCATGAGCCATCGTACACCGCAACAGACTCATTGCCGAGCAAATATAAACCCAGTGCTAAGATAGATGCAGTGACTCCAGTGCCGCAGGTGGTGACAACGGGCTTGGCGGTGTCTATATCGGCCTGCCGATACAGCGCTTCAAGTTCCGGCAAGGGCTTAAGGCAGAAACTAGTTTCGTCCGATAGGGTTTTGTAAGGCAAATTGCGGCTACCGGGCATATGGCCGCCACGGACACCCGGCCTTGGTTCCGGTTCTGTGCCATGAAAACGGCCAGGACCACGGGCATCCAAGATTTGTGCATTCGGGTGACCAAGTAGGGCTTTAACCTGTGAGAGATCGTACACCAATTCCCGGCGAAAACTGGCTATGAAACTTTTTGACCGGGCTGACACTGGCTCCGCGTCCACAGGTCGATTTTCTTGCCTCCAGCGCGCCAACCCACCGTCCAGCACCGCCACTTGGGTGTGGCCGAAGACACGGAAAGTCCACCAGACACGGGCCGAAGCCATGAAAAAATTGCTGTCGTAGGCAACCACTAAGGTATCTTTGCCAATACCCATCTTGCCCACTGCTTCGGCAAATTCCTCCGGGCTGGGCAGCATGTGGGGCAGGTTTGTGGCATGGTCGGCGACCGCGTCAATGTCAAAGAACAACGCGTCGGGAATATGGCCTTGCCGGTATTCGGCTTTTGCATCGCGGTTTTGGTTGGGCAGGAAGAAGCTGGCATCCAGCACGACAATATCGGTCGAGCCTAGATGTTCTGCCAGCCATGTCGTGCTGACTAGGGGAGTTGTTTTTTCGGCATCATGGAAATTCACTGGAAACTCCTTAGGCGGACATAGGATGACCTGATTAGCAAGATTGTTCAGCCAATTCATAGCAACTAGCCGTATTCGTCATTCCGGCAGGGATTGCCGGAATCTAGTAGCCAAGGAGGGCAATCCAGATTCACCTCCCTGTGTTCTGGATACCGGCGAACCCTCGCTTCGCTCTCCCTGCCGGTATGACGTACATGTCGGTTTAGCTGAAGAATCTTCCTAATCAGGTAGGATGATATTGTAGACGTTTGACGATGGCAAGGCAGCTCGTTTTTTTCTGCGATTCTCATTTTGGCGTAAATGCCCGTCCGGCGTAGGGCGGGTTGCCATGAAAGTACGGATAACATCCTTGGGAGGAATGTTATCCGTGGGTTGCCGTATGGCACTTCCAAGGTCAGGGGCATCAATACGCATCGACATGAATGTTAGGTGCGAATACCACAAAACTTGATGCTTGCGTTGACTTTTCCACGCACCGTAACCCGCAATGCAACCTTGTGTTGGTTAATCGAAAAAATCGGCAATTGATCCACGAAAGACAGAAAAAAAATCAGTAGAATAGACTTATTCCTGATGTTTACGATTGTAATGGATAGCCACCCATGAAGACCCACCGAATCCTCACCGTTTCCATCCTCATCGCAGGGTCATTTGCTTGTATTGTGGTGGCAATTTTTGTCTGGTTCAAGCTAAGCCCAGATTTGGAAAAAATGCTGGAAGGAAGTTTTCCTTCACTAGCTGGCATGTTATTTTCAATCCCCGGACTGAAAGACTTCCTGCTTAAGGGTCACCCAGAAATAGGCCTATTTCTAATCGTCTTCTTTCTCACCACCCCCACGGCCTTCGTATTTTTTAAATTCCTCTGGCCCCGCCTCTTCCCCGAAACCCCTAGCCCGTTCATCACCCTGGCCGCTTTCAAAAACCGCCGTGGGTCGGAATTCACCATTCTGCCCTTCGTCGGACGCACAACAGAACTGGCTAAACTTAACGCTTTCGCCCAACATCCCGACCCGTTCCGCTGGTGGGTGTTGCGCGGCGAGCCGGGAACGGGGAAAACCCGGCTGGCAGTGGAATGGGCGCAAACGCTGAAAGGCTGGGATGTCAACGTATTGAAACCTAAATTTGAAGCAGATGCATTGAAACACTGGCGACCGCGCCGCCCTTGCTTGATTCTGGTGGATGAATTCGCCATGCGCAAAGACGATATCGAACGCCTGACCGACGATTTGCTGCAACGCGACAAGCAGCTACGCCAAACCGTGCGCTTGCTATTGATGGACTGGGCCAAGCCGGATTGGCTGGAAGCAAAAACAGGCGGGCTGCTGCCCTATGAACTAGGCGAAGGCGAGCCGCTGCTTTGCACCGACTGGGACCGCAAAACTTTTAACACTTCTTTGCCGTTGCTTTGGCCCAAAGAACTAGCCCCTTTGGATGCCAAACAAGAGGAGAGGCTGTTTGAGTTTAGCGATGGCAATCTGTTGGTGTTGAGCCGTTTGTTGGCTCTAACTTCACAATCCGATAATTTTCAAATACGCCGTCATACCGGCAGGGATTGCCGGTATCCAGGCTACAGGGATGTTTCAAGTCCGAGCCATCCATGGAATCTGGGTTCCGGCGATCCATGCCGGAACGACGGAAACTCCCTTAATTCAACCCTAATGCCTACCCAACCAGCGCGACGGGAACTATTCCGAACTTGGGCGAAGGATGTACTTCAAGGGTTAAAGGACAAAGGCATGGCGGACGATTATTTGCCGTTAGTAGCTTTGGCGGCTTGGTGCGGCGGTTATCCTTGGGCGATGATTGATGTCACCCGTACCGGCTATCCCGGCGGTGCGCCCCAGCGGTTTTACAAACTCGATTTACAAGCCTTGCCCAATCCGCCGGGACGCACAATACCCGCACTGACCCCGGAAACCTTGGCGGTGGAATATGCTTTGCTGGAATTGCTGAACCACGAAGCCACGGACCGTCATTGGCTGCGCCGCCTCGCCTGGGAAGGCAACCCGCAAGTCACGGCGCGTAGCCTATGGTGGCTGCATAGGCTGCAACTGCAAGGCTTGCTGAACGAGGAAGAACAGGAAATCCTCGCCTTTCTCGACACCTCCCCGGCAGAGACCGTTTGTGCCGAAACCGCGCAAGCCGAGGCGGTGCGGGCTTGGGAAATGCTGCGGACCGGGTTGTTGGCAGAGGCGGAAGAACGGAAGCAGCAGGCGCAGAATTTATCGAATATCATCCATGCCCACGGCGAAAAAGGTGAGTTGGACGCGATGGCGGCGAAGTTTGAGGTACTGCGCGAATTGGCGGAGGCTTGGCCGGGGGATGGATATGTCAGGCTGGTATGGGCTAATTCATTGAAAAATTTGACTTGGTTCTATGGGTCAGCAGGCCAACTAGAAAACATGGCAGAGTCGCTCATTGAATTGCGCAGCTTGGCCCATGCCCATCCCAATGATTCGGAAATCCAGTTAGAACTGGCGGCGGGGCTAATGAATGCGATCAAAGGTTACGGCGATCGCGGCGACTTGCATGCCATAGCATCGACCCTGGACGAGTTGCGCAGCCTGGCACTAGCCCATCTCAGTAAATCGGAAATCCAATTGCAACTGGCGAATGGGCTGGTCATTGCAACCTACAATTATCACAAACACGGCGAATTACAAAGCATGGCATCGGCACTGGACGAGTTGCGCAGCTTGGCCCTCGCTCACCCCAATGAGCCGGAAATCCAGTTACGACTGGCGAAGGGGCTAGTCAATGCGATCTGCAGTTATAGCGAACACGGCGATTTGCACACTATGGCAACGGCGCTGGACGCGTTGCGCAGCTTGGCACTCGCCCACCCCAATGAGCCGGAAATCCAGTTAGAACTGGGGAAAGGGCTAAATAATGTGAACTTAGTTTATGACAAACACGGCGACTTGCAAGCCATGGCATCGACGCTGGACGAGTTGCGCCGCTTGGCTCAGGCTTACCCCACTGAGCCGGAAATCCAGTTGAGGCTGGCGGTGGGGCTACGTAATTCGAGCTACATTTATGGCGAACACGGCGACTTGCCAGCCATGGCATCGGCACTGGACGAGTTGCGCACCTTGGCACTCGCCGGCTCCAAGGAGTCGGAAATCCAGTTACAACTGGCGGCTGTGCTAGTCAATTCGACCTACTTTTATGGCAAACACGGCGACTTGCAAGCGATGGCATCCACACTGGACGAATTGCGCACCTTGGCACTAACCCACCCCAACGAATTGGAAATCCAGTTAGTTCTGGCGATGGCACTGCGCAGCCAGACCATCTTTGACCCTGAACACCAATCCTCAGCCATCGCCGAATTGAAAACACTCGCTTCGCGTTTCCCCACCCACGACGGCATCCAACAGTCCGCCCACCGACACGGCGTCAGCTACGCGCAGCAGGAGATTGCCATACGGGAGTCGTTGGATAGGCAGGCGATGGCTTTGATAAATGCCCGCCGCCAGTGATGCTTGGCTGGTGCCCAAGCTCCCGCTCTCATCGTTATACACAAGTGCCGATGTTAGATAAAACGCCGTCATTCCAGCATGGATGCGGGAATCCAGTCACAGGGACGTGAAGCCTTAAGCTTACGATAGGCTTGCCGTAACCCGTAGTTTGCCATCCTTGGACGCTGGATACCGGCATCCATGCCGGTATGACGGGCTATTTTTCATGGCTTCGGCCCAAAATGAGAATTGCTGGCATCCATGCCAAAATGACGGCTTTTCTGGCTTGGCTGGACTTGTGTATAATGATGAGAGATGTATCTTGGGAACGAGCAAATTACCCAATAATACGCAAAGCTTGATTAGCCAGTTCCAACGGCTCGTATAAATGCTGTTCGATCACCTTCACCATGATTGCCAAATCCAGTTTTTGATATTCATGAACTAGCACATTACGGAAACCGACCATGCCTTTCATACTGCGCATCAGTTCTTCGGAAATCAAACCGGCACTATGCAACAACACAAAGGCATCGGCGCTATCTTGCGGCAAACCCAACTTCTTTTTCTTAATAACGTAATTGGCAATGTCAATCGCCAGTTCGCCTATCCGCTGCAAATTCATTGCGATGGCATCCTGCAGCAGGTAGTTTTGATGGAAAGGGATGTCGCTGGGCTGGGCATAATATTTTTCGATCTGTACAATACAGCGCTCGATGCTAATCTTTTTGTTCAGTATAGTATCATTCATGGTTGGTAAAACCGTCCACTGCTAAGACCCTCGGCCAAAACACCCGCCCGTTCTTGATTGAGTTTTTGATAATACGAAAGCGTCAGCATTTCGAATTCGTCAGCCGCCTGTTCGTCCGCGCAGAAGACGCGCCGGTCGGCCATGACAATCTCCTTTCGCATGACCGTTGAAACTTGCAGGACATTCAATAAATCCACTGTCTTATGCACGATGTCACCCAAGCGGACAGCCAAATTATTCCATGCCCAAAAATCTACCCCTTTGGCCTGTTGGGGGGGCAACAACACGGCCATGTCCACATCGCTATCGGGCCATTCGTCTTCCGTACCCCACGAACCGAACAGGTAAATAGCGAGTGTGTTGGGATAGTCATTTAGCACGGTTTGAACTAATTCCTCACAAAGTTCCCTGTGTGAAACTTCTTGGTTAACTGCCATTAAATTATCTGATTAGTAAGATGTTTCAGCTATTCCGTCATTCCGGCGGTCCATGCCGGAATGACAGCGTTTGGGTTGCCATGAAAGTACGGATAACATCCCTGGGAGGGATGTTATCCGTGAGTTGCCGTATGGCAATTCATCGTCAGGGGCGTCGATACGCATCGACATGAATGTTGGATAGGGTGACAGCCAGTCGCCCCTGCTTTGTGCTCGGGCGCTTACGCCTTAATAAGCCCGTCTAGGCGGCTTATTAAGGCACCGCCAACAAATTCACCAACACCTGCCGATAGATTTTGGACAGGGTTGCCAAATCTTCCACTGGAACATGCTCGTCGATTTTGTGTATGCTGCCATTCAAAGGACCCAATTCGACCACTTGCGCACCGGTCGGGGCGATGAAGCGTCCATCGGAGGTGCCTCCGCCCGTATCGGCACGGGCGCGCTGGCCGATGACTTCAACCAAGGCAGCTTGCACCGCTTCGACAAATTCAGTTTGTGTAGTCAGGAAGGGCAAACCGGACAAACGCCAATCCAGTTCATAATTCAGCCCATGCTGGTCAAGAATGGCGTGGGTTCTGGATTTAAGGCTGTCCGCCGTCGAAACAGAGCCAAAGCGAAAATTGAACAGTACTTCCAATTGACCAGGAATGACGTTATCCGCGCCGGTTCCAGCATGGATATTGGAGACTTGGAAACTGGTGGGGGGAAAGAATGCGTTGCCCTGGTCCCAAACCTCGGCCGTGAGTTCCGCCAATGCCGAGGCAAAACGGTGAATCGGATTATCCGCTTTGTTCGGGTAAGCTACATGGCCTTGCACACCCAACACACGCAAGATGGCGCATAACGAACCGCGCCGCCCCACACGAATGGTATCGCCCAAGCGATCAAAACTTGATGGCTCGCCGACTAAGCACCAATCAATAACCCCGACACGCGACTTAAACACCTCGACCACTCTGGCCACGCCATCCCTGCCGTCGCCTTCCTCGTCGCTAGTTAGTAGCACGGCGATGGAACCCCTGTAGTTCGAATGTTCGGGAATGAACGATTCCAACGCTGTGACCATGGCTGCGACACCACTTTTCATGTCCGCCGCCCCGCGTCCATATAAAACCCCGTCACGGATGCTTGGTTCGAACGGCGGTGAAACCCAATCTTCTGCCGGACCGGAAGGCACCACGTCGGTGTGGCCTAAAAACACAAACAACGGCGGGTTAGTGCCACGGCGCAACCAACTATTTTTGGTTTCGCCAAAGTTGAACCATTCGGTTTTGAAGCCTAAAGGTTCCAGGCGGGCAGCGATCAAATCCATGCAGCCCGCATCGTTCGGAGTCACGGAACGGCAGCGGATCAGTTCCTGGGTCAGTGCCAAGGTTTCGCTCATAATTCTTCCTGATTAGTAAGATGCTTCAGCTATTCCGTCATTCCGGCATGGATCGCCGGAATCCAGATTGCAGGGATGCCCCAAAATTCGCGCCGTCCATGGAGCCTAGGTTCCGGCGGTCCATGCCGGAACGACGACGTTTTAGGTTTAGCTGAAACATCTTCCTAATCAAATAGTTCTTTTGAGTATTCTTCGGGAATAAACCCGATCAAGGTCTTAGTCCCGGTTTCCAGCACCGGGCGCTTGATGAGACTGGGCTGGGCCAACATCAACCCTAAAGCCTTGGCACGATCAACGCCTTCTCGTTGGCTTTCTTCCAGCTTGCGCCAACTCGTCCCGCGCTTGTTCAACAAGGCTTCCCAACCCAACTCAGCCTCCCAGCGCTCCAGCAGGCTTAAGTCCAAACCGTCTTTTCGGAAGTCGTGGAAACGGTATTCGATGCTTTGTGCCTCCAGCCATTGCCGGGCTTTTTTAACGGTATCGCAGTTTTTAATGCCGTAAAGGGTGAGCATGCTACAGCGTTTTCAACATCGGATAGTTACTTGATAGGACGTATAGTTGTGCTAGATATTTTTTTCAATCAAAGATTGCTTGAATATTCATTTTTAGGTCCATTTTAAAGATGAAAACGCTGTAATACCCGAACCTGTAGCCTCCATGGGACTACCGACTGCAAAGCAGTCGTTCCTACAGGGATTGCAGTAGCTAGAAGCCGTGGACGGTTGATATCTATAGCGTTTTTATCTTAACAAAGAAAAATATCTATGTGATATAAGCTGGGTTGAGCTTGCGAAGCCCATCAACCATGCGGGTCTGAAAACGCGAATGATGCGACTCGTTCCTCGGCATGTCCTGCATTTTTATCTATTGTTAGAGTCAAATGAGAGCAGTATAACCAAACAAGTAATCATTTGAAATTAAAAACGCTGTAACACTAAAAAAAGCCCATGCCAAAAATCGCATGGGCTTTAAGTAGGGGTTTGGGAAAGTTTAAACTTATTGAACCGTGATCGACTTCAGTTGTTTGGCTTCGGCAGTGACTTTCTTCCGCTCATCTTCAGGCAACGGAATCAGCCCCTTATCGGCTAAATAACCTTCTTCACCAAAGGCTTTCTCACTGGTGAATTCGGCAACGTATTCGACGATTCCCGGAATCAAACCGATATGGCCTTTTTTCACATAGAAAAACAATGGACGCGCAATCGGATACTTGCCGCTGGAAATGTTCTCATAATTAGGTTCCACGCCTTCGACTGTGGCGGCCTTGACTTTATCCTTATTTTGCTCCAGATAGCTGTAGCCAAAGATGCCAACAGTGCTTGGGGTTGCACCGAGTTTTTGCAAGATCAGGTTGTCGTTTTCACCCGCCTCAATATAACCGCCATCCTGACGAACCGTCATACAAACGTTCTGGAAGAAGTTTTTGTCGGAATCCTTCTTTGCTTTGAGCCATGCAAAACTTTGACAGCCGCCTTCCAAAGCCAATTCCGCCAAGGCATCACGAGTGCCGGAAGTGGGCGGAGGACCTAGCACCTCAATCTTGGTTTTTGGCAATTTAGGATTGATTTGATTCCAAGTCTTATAAGGATTTTCAACCAAGACTTCAGACTCTGGACCTGCAGGGTCAGGAACCCGCTTGGCCAATGCCAAGTAAATTTCCTTTAGGGTAAGTTCGTATTTAATCTTGGATTTCGTCGAAAAAGCCAGGACGATGCCGTCAAAGCCGATTTTTACTTCGGCAATATCCTTGACGCCTGCCTTCTGACAAGCGTCAAACTCGGATTTCTTTATCGCACGGGAAGCATTGGAGATATCCGGATGCGCAACCCCAACCCCACCGCAAAACAGCTTGAAACCGCCGCCAGTGCCAGTGGACTCAACTTTGGGGGTTTTGAACTTGCCGGCTTTGCCGAATTGTTCCGCCACCACAGACGAGAACGGATACACAGTGGATGAGCCGACGATGCTCAGATAGTCGCGCCCCCCTTCGGCTTGGGCAGGTCCGCCCAAGCTTAAACCCAGCGCAGTCGCGCCGAGGATGATTAATTTCTTGTTCACATGACACCTCATAGTATTGATTTGAGTAGGAACCCAATCACCAACGCCCGAAGTATTCTCCAGGCGTTGGTGGCAACAGCCTAGTAGTCTAAGCGTACAGCCATTTCCCAAATATCGGGGCTTAAACCGGTAAAGCAACCAATGGAAGCACTGGAACCTTGGGCGGGGAATGCACACTTTCCACCTGCGGCGCGCAAGGAATTATTGTTGTTGACGGAGAACACATGCACCCAGTCCGTCATGAAGCGAATACGCGGCGTAAGGTACCAGTTCACTCCCAAGGTGCCGGTGTTAATGCTACCGCCATTGATATGCAAGGTGTTCATGTCCATCAAATCGTAGCGACCTGCGATTTCGAATGCGCCCCAGCCATCACCGCCGACGAAGTTATTTTTCGGTATCAAACGGTCCCAAGTGCCTTTCTTGACATCATAAGGACGGGTCTCGCCCGTGAGGAACACGCCCCCTTGGACGGAAAAGCCTTGCAAGGTATCGGAGCCGGAATAGCCGTAGCCGGCGATCTGCGCCTGCATGTATTCGGCTGACATGTGTACCGGACCATAGGCACCGGCAAGTTCCGCACCGAACATCGCAATATTATTGACCTGCTTGACCGGCTTATAAGCCGTGCAAGTTCCCTTGATGGTGATCGCGCAGACCCTGGCTGAACTCAAGTTACCGGTATTGATCCAATTGGTTCGATCCACGTCGGTGTTAGGTGCACTCTGATAAGCCCACCCGCCCGTTCTGATCGTACCGTCGGTATTGTAATTATTGTTGACACTACGCCAAGAACCCCATACACCCGTGTGGAGTACGCCGACATCCTTCTGGTAGAAGGGTGCCAACGTGCCTCGACCCACCACTTGATAGCTGGTGTCGCCACTGAAGGCATTGCGGTTGATGTTGGTGCCGTTGGGATTGGTGCCGCCTGCATTGTTTGTCTGCCCTTGGGAATTTCCAGAGCTATTGCCGGGTCCGGGTGCGCCGACGGATTCCGTGGTCAAACCACCACGCACGGTGTAAGGCATTGCCCAGTCTTTGTCCAACGCTAACTTGTTCCACGTTTCTGCGGTGATGCCTAGCTGGTATTTGCTATTCGGACCTGCTTCAATAAAGGCGTTGTTGGGCAGCGAACGTTCGATGAAGGTCAGGTAATTATTGCTCATCACCGACTCCATCGACTTGCCTTCGTTCTGCTGTCCGACGGTGACTGCGAAGTTGGGGATGGCAATGTATTTCAGGTAGGCATCGGTGATGCCTTGGGTGCCGCCATTGTTGCGTGCCCAGTCGTACTCGAACCGATATTCGTAGTCCCTGAACATGACACCCTCCGTGTAGATACGCGCACGGCGGAAACCGACGCCGTTTGCAAGGTCGGTGCCATACGGCCCGTTGCCGTTCCAGTTGATTTGGCTATCCACCTGAATCCGCCCACCGAGCTTGAAGCTGAAATCTTTGGTATAATCTGGTTTGAGCGGGTTGCCATTTTTGTCCAAAATTGGCTTGCCTTTTTCGTCTACGACTGGATTTCCCTTGTCATCAAGTGCCCTTCCATCCGCGGCTCTGTGTTTGGGTTTATCCACCATTACCAGATTACCCTCTTCGTCCCTAACTGGTTTACCGTCTTTGTCCACCACTGGCTTACCGAATTTGTCCGTCAATGGTTCTTTGACATTGGAGACTATTTCAAGTCCACCTGTTTTGCCAAATGTGACATGTGTTCCATCTCTAGAACTTGGTGCTTTTAGGGTCGCCACAGGGGCAGGCGCGGCGGTAGCCACAACAGGAGCGGCCAGCGATGGGTCCTTGCTGGTTAGATTAGTGTACTGGTCCTTGCTAATCGCGCCGTTCTTCGACAGGATTTCTAGTAGTTGGCTGCTGGCAAGCCCTTCCTTGCCAACCATGGATTTGTATTGGGTTTTATTGATTGAACCGTTTTTCAATAGGATGTCGAGAAGTTCCTGATCGGCAGTGGAGGCATACGCTCCATTGCCGATCAAGGCCATGGCCAACAGCATGTTGACCTTATTGAATGATTTGCTTTTCACAGGAGCACCCGCAGGTTAATGTTGCAAAAATTTTACGATTTGTTGCTTACGAACAACGCGCACCGGTGCATTCTCTGAAAGTTTTGTTACAGTGTTATGAATTTTTGGAATGAAATTAGATTTTTGTTGCCAGAAAGAGCTGTCTGGCGGTTGATGGGTTATTTCTTTGCGTGACATTTGCCGGAGTGCAAGGCTTGCCTTGCGAAAGCATGTATTGGCAAGGCAAGCCTTGCACTCCCGGCTTTAATTCAAATACAGCCTAGATTGTGTGCATCACTTAATCGCAACGATTGAATAGGTCTCTTGTATTGGAAGCCGGAACCTAATCCCCTATACTAATGGCATAGATTTTTTGCCTAAGCACGAGTAATGTCGGGCTTTTCGGTAACAACCCCAACAGAAACCCTAACACGCCCTTGAACCCGTATCTCGCCAAACTGCAACCCTATCCGTTCGAGAAACTGGCCAGCCTGAAACAAGGCATTACCCCGCCGGCCGACAAGCCGCATATTGCCTTGTCGATAGGCGAGCCGCAACACCCAACGCCAGCCCTGATCTGCGATGCGTTGATTGCCCATTTGCAAGGACTGGGCAGCTACCCTGCCACCAAGGGGATTGCACCCTTGCGCCAGGCCATTGCCGAGTGGCTGTGTGTCCGTTTCCATATGTCATCTGGCTCGGTCGATGCCGAAGTCAACGTGTTACCGGTCAACGGAACCCGCGAAGCGCTGTTTTCATTCGCCCAGTGCGTGGTCGATCCCGGCCCCAAACCCTTGGTGGCAATGCCGAACCCGTTCTATCAAATTTACGAGGGCGCGGCATTCTTGGCCGGGGCCGAGCCCTATTTTCTAAATACACTGGATGAAAATGGCTTTCTGCCGGATTTTGATGCTGTGCCGGATGAAGTTTGGGCGCGTTGCCAACTCCTTTATATCTGTTCGCCCGGCAACCCGACAGGTGCGGTGATAAACGAGGCAAGATTGCGCCATTTGATTGAACTTGGCCAAAGATTTGATTTTGTGATTGCGTCAGACGAATGTTACTCGGAACTCTACGCCGACGAAGCCAACCCGCCGCCGGGTTTGCTGCAAGCGGCCCATGCGATGGGCAATACTGGTTTTAAACGCTGCGTGGTGTTTCACAGCCTGTCCAAACGCTCCAACGCGCCGGGGTTGCGCTCCGGCTTCGTCGCAGGCGATGCAGCTATTTTGGAAAAATTCCTGCTTTACCGCACCTACCATGGTTGCGCATTGTCCTTGCCGGTGCAACACGCCAGCTTGGCGGCGTGGAGCGACGAGGCGCATGTCATCGCCAACCGCGAGTTGTATCGGCAAAAATTTATTGCGGTTACTGCCATGTTAGGTTCGGTGTTGGAGGTTGAAATTCCACCCGGCGGGTTTTACCTGTGGCCCGAGGTCAGCCGCCTCGGGCTGGACGGCGAAACGTTTGCGCGTGAGTTATTTGCCGCGCAAAATGTGACGGTTCTCCCCGGTGGCTATTTGTCGCGGGAAGCCCATGGGCTGAATCCGGGGCAGAGGCATGTGCGCATGGCCTTGGTGGCGACCTTGGACGAATGTGTGGATGCCGCAGAACGAATTAAACAATTTTGCGGGGCTTGTGAGAGATTTCCCTAATGAGCAAGAATAAACAGCGAGTGGCAGGGACATCGTCATACCGGCCGGGATGCCGGTATCCAGCGTCCATGTCGGCAAAGGGTTGCCGACCTACTGCGTAACAAGGTCCGTAGGGCGGCAACCCCTTGCCGCCAACGTTAAACAAAGTAATCAATGGACATTAAAAACGCTGTATAAACTCGACGCGTTACCGTCCTTGGCCTGGATTTCGGCATCCATGCCGAAATGACGGGTTTTTGAGCCACAATGAGAATTGCTGGGGAGAGAGCCAGCGGTTTGTATTATTTTAATCTTTATGAAGAAATCGTATTTATGAGCGAACTACATTTGAATTCTCTGGAAATCACCAATTTCCGCTGCTTTGAGCATCTCACGATTGAGAAGCTAGGGCGAGTGAATTTGATTGTCGGGAAGAATAGTGTGGGGAAGACGGCTTTATTGGAGGCACTATGGTTGCTGAATAGTGATGCGTGTTGGCCGGTAATCCATAAGATTTTGTATGACAGAAATGAGTTAGTTCGTTATAGATTAGATGCAATGGCATCATTGACTCCTATGGAGCAACAAGAGCAAATGGGAGCATTAAAAAGTTTTTTTACGGGTCGTCCGCCAAAGCCATATAATCAAACAAAAGAACCCGACCCTAAATTTCTATACCAAGATGCTTTGGCTTGTTCTTTCGTTACCAGTACAGAAAGGTTTTATCTAGCATTAAGAACCGTTCAAAATATATTGATGTGTTCGGATAGTAGAAATACCTCCATTCCCTTAATTAATGGATTCTCTTTTCAGCCGCATCACTGTCCAGCACTTCCACAGAAAGAAGCTCTTGATTATAGCGTTATCGAGGAATCAAAAAAATTCAAAACGGTTTTCATTCCTCTTGCTGGTTTGAGCTGGAAAGCCACATGCACTTACTGGGATGATATAGTACTTACCAATAAAGAAAATGAAATCATATCTTACCTGCAGTTACTTGACCGGGAAATTTCACGCTTTACCTTCAAAGGAGAAAACATGCAGGATCGGGTGCGTTATTCCGTCGTCAAAACTGGGCGTTTCCCAGACCCTTTGCCTTTAGCGAATATGGGCGAAGGTATCCAGCGAATATTTGCGCTGGCACTGGCCATGTCCACCGCCAGCAACGGCTATTTGATAATCGACGAATTTGAAACCGGTCTGCACCACAGCATCCAAGCCGATGTCTGGCGGGCGGTGTTCAAACTGGCACATGAATGGAATGTCCAAGTCTTCGCCACCACCCACAGTTGGGATTGCGTGGAAGCCTTCCAAGAAGCCGCAGCCGAAGACCAAAACGAAGAAGCCATGCTGATTCGGTTGCAGAGAAAAAGAGACGGCACAGGCATAGTCGCTACGCCTTATGATGAAGAAAGTTTGAAAATCGTTACTCGCCAAGGAATTGAGGTTCGCTGATGGTTCATAAACGGGAAAACAGACGATATGGAACAAATCTACCGGGTCTTTTATTAGTTGAAGGCGTAAATGACCTTAATTTTCTGTGCCAGCTATTTGTTAAGCGTGGCATTTATGATTATAACAAGCAAGAAAATCAATTTATACCTAAAAGTTTTTCCAGCAAGGAAAAAGGCAGCTATACAGAATTGAAGAATGGCTTGGTTGAAGAGCTAAAAGATGAATCATTGCAGGCGATCGGTATTGTCGTTGATGCCGATGAAAATTTACAAGATCGTTGGAAGGATTTAACTAAACAACTCCAAAAACTAGAATATAGCGACATTCCCAATGAACCTAATCCACTTGGCTGGATTAGCGAAACCAAGGGTAAAATACCTTTGGGCGTTTGGTTAATGCCTGATAATACAATTTCAGGAATTTTGGAACATTTCATAGCTTGGATGGTTCCTGATAAAAACGAAAACCCATTGTGGAATCATGTCGAAAATTCGATTTCAAACGTACCTGACCGCCGTTTTGCCAATAAAGACCTAGCTAAGGCGCAGATCGCAACATGGCTAGCATGGCAAAAAGAACCGGGACAACCGATAAGTTATGCCATATTCAAAAAATATGTCGATCCTAATTCCACATCCGCCGATCCATTCATAGCTTGGGTCAAACGCCTCTTCCAACTTTAACCCCCCTCTAAATTTTTAAGCGAGAGTAAACCAACACCATGTCATTAGAAAACACCATCAACCAAGCCTTTGAAATCCGCACCGAGCTTTCACCCAATACGGTCAGTGCCGAAATTCGCGAGGCCATCAATGAATCTTTGCAGCTTTTAGACTCGGGCCAGCGCAGGGTGGCAGAAAAAGTGGACGGACAATGGGTCGTCAACCAATGGCTAAAAAAGGCCGTGCTGCTGTCTTTCCGCATCAACGACAACCGCGTCATGGACGGCGGTGAAACCCGTTATTTCGACAAGGTCGAACCGAAGTTTGGCAGTTACAGCCCGGAAGACTTTCGCAAGGCCGGGGTGCGCGTGGTGCCGCCTGCCGCCGTCCGCAAAGGGGCCTATGTTGCGCCGGGGGTGATCCTGATGCCATCCTTTGTCAACATCGGCGCGTATGTGGATTCCGGCACGATGGTGGACACTTGGGCGACGGTCGGCTCCTGCGCACAAATCGGCAAGAACGTGCATTTGTCCGGCGGCGTTGGCATCGGCGGCGTTTTGGAACCTTTACAGGCTGGCCCCACCATCATTGAGGACAATTGCTTCATCGGCGCGCGCTCGGAAGTGGTCGAGGGCGTGGTGGTCGAAGAAGGCTCGGTTATTTCGATGGGGGTCTATATCGGTCAGAGCACAAAGATTTATAATCGCATGACCGGCGAAACCAGTTACGGTCGTATTCCGGCAGGTTCCGTGGTAGTCTCCGGCAATCTGCCTTCGAAGGACGGTAGTCACAGCTTATACTGTGCGATTATTATCAAGCAAGTGGACGAAAAAACCCGTGGCAAAGTCGGCATCAACGAATTGCTGCGGGATTAAGCCTTAGCCGTAGGAGCGGGCCATGCCTACGATAAATGTGCAAAAATTAAGCGGTGTGACCCTATTGATCGCGGGCATGGCCCGTTCCTACAAGGCTTATCGAACCGTAAGATGCGGCTAAGGAAACCCCAACACTACCCATTTACACAACAATAAACAGGAGCGCACACATGAAAAGAACGATGGTTTTTGCTTTAGGACTGTTGTTTTCCGCTAGCGTATTGGCTGGCGCGGACCATTACATCCGCAAAGACGGCACCCACATCCAGCATTTAAAAATCACCAAGCAAAAAGGCGAGGTGAAAGTATTGCTGGATGTGGATTTTGAACCTACAGGTTCCGAAACCGACAAGCCTTGCTCCACGGAAATATCCGGCGAAGCCAAGGTCGTCAGCGAGAATGAACTACACCTGAAAAAGCAGGCGCAAGGCGAAGCGCACTATTGCGAGTTGAAAATCCTGTTAAATGGCGACGAGGCAAAAATCGAGGAGACTCAGGATTGCGTCCGTTATTTCACCGGCGACTTTTGCCGTTTTGACAGCGAAGGCAAGGTGCTGGCCAAAATCAAATAAACCTTGCCCTTACCGCTGCATTCTGTGCTTGTTTCCAAACTCAAGCTCTTATCGTTTACACAAGTGTTGGAGGCCCGTCATTTCGGCAGGGACGCCGAAATCCAGCGTCCAAGCATGGCAAGCTGGGAGTCACGACAGATGTCCCTGCAACCGCGAACATGAAACTACGGGTTGGCATGTTACCCTGAGTCAAGCATTTGCATAACCGGCTGGCAACCGTCCATGGCCTGGATTTCGGCATCCCTGCCGAAATGACGGATTTTGTCGGCTTGGCTGGACTTGTGTATAACGGCGAAATATGGAGCTTGGTAACGGGCAAAAATTTTCACCAGCCATTTAGGGGTCTGTAAGTATGGGGCAATTTTTTCCCAACGGCATCGCTCATTACTTGGTGGGCGGCTTGATCATCGGCGCGGCGGTCGGTTTGTTGTTCATCACCACGGGCCTGATCGGCGGCATGAGCACGGTGTATAGCTCGACGTGGTCGTATTTTTCACAACAGCCTTTCTTTCAGCAGGCAACCCTTATTTACAGCCGTCAGTGGCGGCTCGCCTACGCGGCAGGGCTGGTGCTTGGCGGCATCATTTGGCTCGCTTGGTCTGGGGCTGGCACTTGGCAGACCGGTGTGCCAGTGTGGCAGCTTGTTTTGGGCGGGTTTCTCATCGGGTTTGGCGCACGCTTGTCCAATGGCTGCACCTCGGGCCATGGCATCTGCGGCTTGGCATCCCTACAATTACCCTCGCTACTGGCGGTGCTGACTTTCTTGGCGACGGGGATTGCCACCGCACAACTGGTTGCATGGATTGGAGGCTACTGATGAAATCCACTCAACTGTTCTGGGCAGTCGTTGCCGGCGCGTTGTTCGGCTTTGGTTTATCCCTATCCGCCATGGTCCGCCCAGAAGTCGTGCTGAGTTTCCTAAGGTTTAAAGACTTAGGGTTGTTGTTGGTGTTGGGCGGCGCTGCGACTGTTGCACTGCTGGCTTACCAACTCACCCCCCGCCTGTTGGACAAACCGTTGTTCGGGCAAGCTTTCGGCAAGCATAAATCCACATTGAATGCCCGCACGATAGTCGGCGCGGCAATTTTTGGCATTGGTTGGGGTTTGATCGGCGTTTGCCCTGGCCCTGCAATCGCTGGCCTTGGTTCGGGCAACTGGCCGTTACTGGCGGCAGTCTTGGGGATATTTGCCGGGGCTTGGGTTCAAGGGCGGTTTTTTGGGCGTTGAAACAGGATTACTCCTTAACTACAATTACGCGGTTGCTGCATCAGGGGGTGGTTTTTCCGGGAAAGTCTAGATTATTCCCGCCAAATCAGGGTTGCCATGCGTCCGGTCTGTGAATCTCGCCGATAAGAAAAAAAACGCCTTGGATTGGAAAAAGTGCATTCATCGCCCCCGTAGATTTCAGTGACACCGACACGGGCCAAGGTCATGCGGGCTAGGCTGTAAAGATCGGCCAACCAGTGTAGTTCGTCAATTTGTAGAAAAGCCCCATCACAATCACCCAAGCGTTCCGAGAATGATTGACGGACCTCCCCTCCAACTTCGAAGGCTTTTGCGCCGATGCTCGGGCCTAGCCATGCCATCAGGTCGCTACCCCCGAGAGCTTGAACAGTCGATTCCAGCACACCTGCCGCTAACCCGCGCCAGCCGGCATGGGATGCAGCAACACGGATACCCTCGCGGTCGCAAAACAACACGGGCAAGCAATCGGCTGTCATTACCGCGCAGACCACGCCGGGTTCATCGCTGAAGGATGCGTCGGCTTCAGGCTGAGGGTCAGGCTTGGCACTAGCCCTTACTGCCTTATTACCATGGACTTGGGTTAGCCAGTAGGGTTCGGCTGGCAGTTGTAGTCCCTCGCGTAAGCGATGCCGGTTGGCGGCTACATGGGCAGGGTCATCACCTACATGTGCGGCCAGATTTAAACTGGCGTAAGCGCCTTGGCTAACGCCACCAGCGCGCAAAGTGCTGTAGGCGCGTATGCCCGGCTGCGCGGGCCAGTCGGGCTGAATCCACCATTGGCTCATGCAGCTTGCCTCAGCGCTTCAAGAAGCCGTTGCATGTCATCTGGAATGTCCACCTGCCACTCACACCATTCTCTCGTGGCTGGGTGTTCTAGCCCAAGTTTTTCCGCATGCAGTGCTTGGCGGCGGAATCCACGCAGGGTTGCCCCCAACGCCTCGTTGCCCCCTGGCAAAAGCCGCAGTCGTCCTCCGTAAACTGGATCGCCAAGCAAGGGGTGGCGAATATGGGCCAAATGGACGCGAATTTGGTGGGTACGTCCGGTTTCCAGCTTGACTCGCAACAAAGTATGCCCTGGTAAGCGTTCGGCTATCCGGTAATGGGTCACCGAAGGCTTGCCGTCTTGCCTGACGGCAAAGCGTTTGCGGTCGGTGGGATGGCGTCCTATGGGTTCGTCCACAGTGCCGCCTGCCGTCAGGTAGCCTTGCGCCAAGGCCAAATATTCACGGTCTATACTGTGTGCTTGTAATTGATCGACGAGTGATTTGTGCGCCCTTAGCGTCTTAGCGACCATGAGCAGGCCACTGGTATCCTTGTCGATGCGATGGACGATCCCGGAACGCGCAATTCCAGCCACACAGGGCGCGTGATGGAGCAGGGCGTTTTGCATGGTCCCTTGCAGGTGTCCAGCAGCCGGGTGTACTACCAAACCAGCAGGTTTATTGACAATCAGCAATTCTTCGTCTTCAAAAAGGATTTCAAGCGGGATGTCTTCCGGCTCGCAAAGAGTGTCAAGATGGATTTCAGCGCACAGTTCGACTTGTTCGCCGCCCAATACTTTCCGCTTCTGGTTTTGGACCACACCGTCCAACAAAACATGTCCGTCTTTGATCCAGCTTTGCAGTTTGCTTCTGGAAAAGTCGGGGAAAAGTCCGGCAAGGGCTTGGTCCAAGCGCAAACCTGCCAATTCAAGGGGGATTTCAGCGTATAACTGTTCGGAGTCTGACACGGTATGATTCAGTTGTATTGTGGTTGGCAATGAGGCGGAATACGCCCATTGATGAGGCTTTGACTATTGGCGAGACAAAATTCAAGGTATACTCAAGCGACTATCAGTTTAACGCATGAACGATTATGCGACTTTCTAGCACCATGATAAACTCTACATTGACATCACGCCCGAAATTATTACGCTTATTAGCACTCTGCATGAGCTTTTTGTTGACTTCTTGTTCGTTACTTTCTTGGTTCGACTCAAAGAAGGGTAGCCACGATGATGACGAATACATCAACTGGACTGCCCAGCACTTCTACCAAGAGGCGAAAAAAGAATTGATGGACGGCAATTATGACAAGTCTGTCAAATTGTACGAAAAGCTAGAGGCACGCTATCCCTTCGACAAACTTGCCACCCAAGCGCAATTGGAAGTCGCCTACGCCTATTATAAGAAAAACGAGTCCGATTCAGGGCTTGCGGCGGTGGACCGCTTCATCAAACTTAACCCGACCCACCCAGGGGTTGATTACGCTCACTACCTTCGTGGTTTGATCAATTATAACAAAGGCCGCACCTTTGTTGACCGCTTCCTGCCAACCGATTCATCGCAACGCGATCCGGGGGCAGCACGCGAAGGGATGCGAGATTTCAATGAATTGATTGCCAAATTCCCTAACAGCAAGTACACGGTGGATGCTAAAAAACGGGTTGCGGCGATGCGCAACAATTTGGCGATGTATGAAATCAATGTCGCGGATTTTTACATGCGCCGCCGGGCTTATCTGGCCGCCGCCAGACGTAGCAACGAGGTCTTGGAGAAATACCCTCGCACCCAAGCCATACCGAAGGCATTGAAGATAATGGAGGAAGCCTATCGCAAGCTGGAAATGGACGAACTCGCTAACGACGCTGCCCGTGTATACGCTTTGAATTATGGCGAAGGGGCTAAAGAGCAATCTGCCGCAGCCGAACCAGAGCTAGAGCTAACCCCGGCGGAAAAGGTTTGGGACTTCATCGGCTTGGACCGTTGACGGAGAAACGTGGCATGTCCTTGGCGTTTTCCGGCAAGCCTACCCATGATGTGCTATGTGTGGGTCATGCCTCTTATGATCTGGTTTTTTCCGTTCCGCATCACCCATTGGCAGATGAAAAAATCTTCGCCAATGACTTTTTCGCTTGCGGAGGAGGGCCAGCCGCCAATGCGGCAGTACTTGTCGCCCGTCTGGGATTCCAATCGGCCTTCGCGGGTTATCTGGGGGACGACCTGTATGGTGAATCCCATCGCTTAGAGTTAGTTAGGGAAGGCGTTGATACGCGCTGCGTAGTTAGAGGCACAGAACCCACCCCATTATCCTGTGTGTTAGTCAAACCCGACGGCGGTCGCGCATTGGTGAACTACAAAGGATCGACTCGGCATCTAACCGAAGGCAGCATCGATTTTGCCGGAATCAACCCCAAGGTTGTGCTATTCGACGGACACGAGCCACTCGTTTCGATTCCCCTAGCCGCTAGCGCGAGAGCCAAAGGCATTCCGCTTGTGCTTGATGCCGGCTCATTGCACGAAGGCACAAAGGCTTTGATGGGCAGGGTGGATTATCTGGTGGCATCAGAAAAATTTGCCAAACAGTGGATTCAGGATGGCAATGTGGAGAATGCATTGACCCAACTAGCCAAGCTGGCACCGGTGGTGGTTATCACGCTAGGCGAGCGAGGTTTGATTTGGCGCAAAGACGGCGCAAGCGGGGCGTCGTTGCCAGCCTTTCCTATCAAGCCAGTCGACACTACAGGTGCGGGCGATGCTTTTCACGGGGCGTTTGCCGCTGGCATTGCGGCGGGTTTGCCTTGGGACGATTTGTTGCGCTACGCCAGCGCGGCAGGGGCATTATGCTGTCAACGCCTAGGTGCGCGCACTGGGTTGGCATCAGCAGGTGAGATACGCGATTTTCTTGCCGTCAATCCGCTGTGTGCGGTTAAAAGTGATGCAAACTAGTTGGGCAGTGTTTGAAATGACATCGGGAGTTCAAGGCTTGCCTTGCCTACACATACCCTCGCAAGGCAGGCCTTGCACTCCAACATCACTTTTAATCGCACCCAAACCGCGTTAGTGCCAAAAAATTGTTGACAGAAAATCTATCCAACATTAACAATGGACGTAGTTTATTTAATAGTTAAATTTTCCCGTGTATTGGGAAAATGCTTTGAATCTGCCGCCTTAACGGGGCGGGAGTCATCAGACCTTGTTTTGTCGCGCCATTGATTAGGCTGCTGATGTGATGATTTGAAATGGCGCAACCGTTAATGAGCAGGTTTTTTTGATGAATATTTACGTAGGAAACTTATCCTATTCGGTTACCAGCGACGATCTTCGCAAGGCTTTCGAGCAATTTGGCGAAGTTTCCACCGCCAACGTAGTCACGGACAAATTCACTGGTCAATCCAAAGGCTTTGGTTTTGTCGAAATGACTAACAAGGCCCAAGGGGAAGCCGCAATTAAAGGGCTTGACGGGGCAGACTTGAAAGGTAGAAACGTTCGCGTCAACGAGGCTCGCCCTCGTACTGAGGGTGCTTCCAACGGTCCACGCCGTGGAGGTCCGGGCGGCGGCAAGAATCGTTTCTGAAATTCGTCCGATACAACCGGCGCTTACTCAACAAGCGCCGGTTGAGGGCGGCAATTCCCACTAGGCGTAACCCGAATGAACATGCCGCATTGCGAGAAAGGCAAAAGAAGGTTTCACGCAACGGCGCAACGAGGCAAAGTAAAAGCGCAAGTGTTGGATTACGGCAATCCCTAACGGAATGACGGAATTGCTGAAAAAGCTTGCGAATTTTACGGATTTCATTTAATATATGCTTATCCATATATCTATATTAGGTTTTATTCTGATCCAGCCCACACAGTTTTTCAAATGCCTTGCCGATGAGACGCGTCTGCGCTGCTTGATTTTATTGCAGCGGCGCGGGGAATTGTGTGTATGCGAATTGACCCAGGCTTTGCAAATGTCGCAGCCAAAAATCTCCCGTCACCTGGCTCTGCTGCGCACCTGCCGCCTGTTGCAAGACCGCAGGCAGGGCGCTTGGGTTTATTACCGTTTGCACCCCGCCTTGCCAGACTGGGCGTTGGCGGTGCTAACCACTGCCGTAGAGGGTCTTGCTGATCAAGCGATGTTCAAGGAGGACTCTGCCCGTTTGGCAGTTCCTGTCGTGTGTCTGACCGATGGGCCACAAGTCGAAGAATCTTGTGTTTTACCATTAACTCCAGCAGAAGATTTCATGTGAACGAAAAGTTCGTGAGGTGGGCTTGTGCAAGACCGTCAACATCAAGCTCAATAGATTCCAAGCCTATCAACAACCCTCTTAAACAGGAATAAAGACAATGAAAAAACTCGAAATTTACGAACCGGCGATGTGTTGTTCCACGGGCGTTTGTGGTGTCGATGTCGATCCTGTTCTCGTGCAATTCGTTGCCGACTTGCAGTGGTTGACCGAGCAAGGCGTGGTAGTGGCTCGCCATAACCTGTCGCAAGAACCCCAGGCATTCGCCTCCAATCCGGATGTGGTCAAGGAAATGGAAGCCGGGATGGATCGCTTACCCGTCATAGTGGTGGACGGTCATGTTGTGTCCACAGGGGTTTACCTATACCGAGACCAACTGGCAACAAAACTGGGTCTGGATGAAAACCAAGCAAACCCGAAGCCGCATATCAAGATTACCGAGTCTGGGTGTTGCAAACCAAGTAGCGGTTGCTGCTAGCTTAATCTTCAAGGATATTGCCATGGGACTTCCAAAGGTCGATACCCGTTATTTGTTTTTCACCGGCAAAGGCGGTGTCGGCAAAACCTCGCTATCGTGCGCCACCGGGATAGCCTTGGCCGAATCAGGAAAGCGGGTGTTGATTGTCAGCACTGACCCGGCTTCCAATCTTGATGAAGTGTTAGGCTCAACCTTATCTGCAATCCCTAGCCCCATTCCAGAAGTGCCAGGTTTGTATGCGCTGAACATAGACCCGGAAGCCTCGGCCCATGCCTACCGCGAGCGCATGGTGTCGCCTTACCGGGGAATACTGCCACCCGCCGCGATTGCCAGCATGGAAGAACAGTTCTCCGGTGCGTGTACGGTGGAAATCGCCGCGTTTGATGAATTCTCCGCACTGCTAGGCGACCCGGATAAAACCCAAGACTTCGACCATGTGATTTTCGATACCGCCCCCACCGGTCACACCTTGCGCCTGTTGTCCTTGCCGTCGGCGTGGAACGGTTTCATCGAATCGTCCACGGGGGGCGCGTCCTGTTTAGGGCCATTGGCGGGCTTGGAAAAACAACGCAGCTTGTATGCCGCGACCGTAGCGCAATTGGCCGATGCACAAAAAACCACCGTGGTCTTGGTCAGCCGACCGGAAACCTCGGCGTTGCGCGAGGCGGAACGGACTAGCGGCGAACTGGCCGAGTTGGGCATAGCCAACCAAATCCTGGCGATCAATGGCCTGTTCCAAGCCAAGCCGGGGAATGATGCCATCGCCGATGCGATGACGCGGAGGGCGAAAGAGGCTCTTGAGTCTATGCCGGAAAAGCTCACTTCGTTGCCTCGTTACGACACACCTTTCGTGGCCCTTGGCATGGTTGGCATTGCTGCCCTGCGTAGCCTGATTGAACCGAATGTCCATACCACACCCGTAAGCCAGTCTGTTGCCAATTCACCCAAACTGCCTACATTTAACAGCTTGGTCAATGATTTGGAAAAGGGTGGGTATGGCGTCATTATGACCATGGGCAAGGGCGGAGTGGGCAAAACCACCGTCGCCGCCGCAATTGCTGTTGCATTGGCCCAACGCGGTCATCCTGTCTTGTTGTCCACCACTGACCCGGCGGCACATGTCGCCGTCACTATCGAAAGCCCTATCCACGGCCTGACCGTCAGCCGAATCGACCCGGCTGTTGAAGTCGAACGCTACCGTCAGGACATCTTGGAAAAGACCGGCAAGAACCTTGATGCCAATGCGCTGGCAATGTTGGAAGAGGATTTACGCTCGCCTTGCACCGAGGAAATTGCCGTGTTCCGCGCCTTTGCCAAAACGGTGGACGAAGGCAAAGCGGCTTTCGTTGTGCTGGATACCGCACCCACCGGGCATACCATTTTGCTGCTCGATGCCGCCGAAGCCTATCACCGCGAAGTGATGCGGGTGCAGGGTGACATGCCTGAATCGGTACGGCAATTGTTGCCACGCTTGCGCGATCCCGCCTACACGCGGGTCATCATCACCACGCTGGCGGAAGCCACACCCGTTCACGAAGCCGAACGGCTTCAACAAGATTTGGCGCGGGCGGGAATCAAGCCCTACGCCTGGGTCATCAACCAAAGCCTATTAGCAAGCGGCACACGCGATCCGCTTTTATCCGAAAGAGGCCGCTATGAAATCCCTTTCATCCGTAAAGTCGCTGAAGAACTGTCAGCACGTTGCGCCTTGATTCCTTGGCTGGCGGAGCCACCGATTGGTGCGAGGGGGCTTGCTAGAATTACTGACCCTGCGGCCTGATTCCGGCTGTTCGCTGAGTGATAAATGACGTAAGCATGAAATCAAAAAACCTGACCTTTGATTTTTCCGTTTTCTCACTACGGCATCAGCTTCAACTAACTTCATTCAGTTTTTTCAACTATCCAAACAAGGAATTCATCCATGTCTCCAAGCCCTTTAAACATCTTAGTCCTCTGCACTGGCAATTCCTGCCGTAGTGTCTTAGGCGAAGCCCTGATCAACCACCTTGGCGTGGACCGCTTCCACGCCTTTAGCGCAGGTAGCCATCCAGTCGGCAAAATCAACGAAAATGCCTTGGCGACTTTGGCGCGTCATGGGCTTCCGACTGAGGGATATGTCAGCCAATCGTGGGATGATTTTGCGGATGAACAAATCGACATCATGATATCCGTCTGCGACTCGGCGGCGGGCGAGGCGTGTCCGGTCTATCTGGGCAAAACCGTGCGCGGACATTGGGGGCTACCCGACCCGGCCCATGTCAAAGGCAGCGCAGAGGAAGTAGAAGCGGCCTTTGAAGCGACCTATGCTGCGTTGGAAAACAGAATCCATAAACTGTTGGCATTGCCTGTGGAGTCGCTGTCCAAGTCCGAACTTAGCGAGGCACTGAACAAGATTGGTGTCGAGGAAAAAGGCGTCTCATGAAAAGCTATGCCAAATCTGCAATATCCAAACGGCGTTCGATACGTTCTAGCCGTTTGCCATGGTGAGGGGTAACTAGAAATGAGTGTATTTGACCGCTACCTCAGTGTTTGGGTTGCCCTGTGCATGGTCGTCGGCGTATTGATCGGCAAGACCCTGCCCGAACCCATAGCCGCGTTGAGGGCTATGGAAATTTCTCATATCAACTTGCCTATCGCAGGGCTAATTTGGTTGATGATCTACCCGATGATGCTGAAAGTGGATTTTGGCTCCGTGCTTAACGTAGGCAAGAATCCGAAGGGCTTGCTAATCACCTTGTTCGTGAACTGGCTGGTCAAACCGTTCAGCATGGCTTTTCTGGGTTGGCTGTTTTTTAAGCATATTTTTGCGCCTTGGATCGGGGCGGAAACCGCCGATCAATATGTCGCCGGTGTCATCATCCTGGCCGCAGCGCCTTGCACCGCAATGGTATTTGTCTGGAGTTATTTGGTCGAGGGCGAACCCGCTTACACCTTGGTGCAGGTCGCGGTGAATGATCTCATCATGCTGCTGCTATTTGCACCTTTGGTGAAATATCTGGTGGCTGGGGCATCCGGGCTGGAAGTGCCTTTTGATGTGTTGCTCTATTCGGTGATCGTATTCATCGTCATCCCGCTCACCGCCGGTGTGCTGACCCGATGGCTGCTGTTGAAACGTAAAGGCAATGTTTGGTTTGAGCAAGTTTTCCTGCCGCGTCTGCATCCAATTGCCATCAGCGCATTGTTGTTGACCTTGGTGCTGATTTTTGCCTTCCAAGCCGATAACCTGACAGGGCGCTTACTGGATGTGGCCTTGATCGCCGTGCCGATTCTAATTCAAGTGTATTTCAACGCATCCTTGGTTTATGGATTGATGCGTCTGTTCAAAGTTAATTACGCCATTGCCGCACCGGGTGCGCTGATCGGGGCAAGCAACTTTTTTGAACTGGCTGTTGCCACTGCGATTACACTATTCGGACCCGAATCTGGGGCGGCGCTGGCAACCGTAGTCGGCGTATTGGTGGAAGTGCCGGTTATGCTTTCCGTGTGTGCGGTTTGCAACCGAACCCGCAGTTGGTTTGATGTCAAAGAGATTTGAAGATCGCCTCCCAAGCGGCTAGTTTTTGCCGGTAGGTCTTGGCCGCATGGGCTGGGCTGGTGGACGGGAGGCGATGGAAGCGCAGTGGATTGGGTTCAAGTAGGGGCCGCACATATTTATGAAAATATTTTTCCGCAGTGGCACCGTTGAAAAAGACATCGGCAATGCCCGTGTGTGTCAAAAAAAAAGCTTTGAAATCGTTGGCCGAAATTGATGCTTCGACAATCTCCGCATCAAGGCTACCGTCACGCACACAGGTTGCCAACACATCCCATAAAGCGATGCCTGCGGACTGCAATATTTCAATCCTCGCTTCGTAAGGCAAGTTCGGGGCGGCACCCATCAGATCACCCATGATCGGCCAGAAGGCATTGCGGGGATGGGCATAATATTGACTTGCCTGCAAGGACGCCCTGCCCGGCATGCTGCCAAGAATCAGCACTTTCGCAAGGGGACTCTCGATAGGCGGAAAACACTGTATCCTAGTCACTGGAATTGAAAAACCATTGGAACGGATCGATATGCTAAAATATCAGCCAAGAATGAGTTACTTTTTATGTGGTAGGAGCAGACCATACCCGCGAAAAAACTGACCACGATTGCTGTGGGCCCAATCATTCGCGGACATAGCCCGCTCTTAGCATTGTATGAGTCATTTTTTAAGTAACTGAGATATAGAAAACGCTGTAATTCAAAATCAAAAACGCTTAGGAAAATAAAACATGAAATTTAACCTAACCCTAGCCAAAATCTTCCAGTTCGTGGTTTCGTTGCTGTTTATCACCATGGTGCTGTTTTACTTCGGCGTGTTGCTGATGTTCCCGCTTGCAGTGTTGTGGTATGCGGTGAAAATTGCCTCATTGTTGACTCCCACAGTCATTTCAGTACTCATTGGAATTGCGGTTTTGGGTTATCTGGGGCTTAGGGTTTCACGTATGACAGAACTGCTGGACACTCTTTTGGGTATAGGGATTGATCTTGTCCAATTCGGCTATAAGCAAAAGGAACGCTTTGACCCTATTATTGAACAGGCTAGCGTGAAAATTGCCTGATTCAGGATGACATCCCTTTTCAGGTTGGTTTAAATTCAGTGATGCCTAAGTCGGGATTTAATCCCTTATGGCGAGTGTTTTGTTGGGGCAATCAGGTGGAGCGGGTGATGGGATTCGAACCCACGACAGCTTGCTTGGGAAGCAAGAACTCTACCACTGAGCTACACCCGCTTTGTTGACTGTGAACATTTTACGGAATTTTGCCATCCAACACAATGTCGAAACAAAGAATTATGCTTAGTCACTATTAGATGTTGAAAACGCTGTAACAACACAATCACAAGAGGAGGGTAACATGGGAGCCATTGGTGGAATTGTTTCCATTGCATTTATTGTCTGGTTTTATATCACTGCGGAAGCCAAGAAAGCCCCGGCTATCCAGTGGGCTATCGCCGGTTTCATCAGTTATTTCGTGCCTTGGCTGGTGTGGGTCAAGGTGATTGGGCCAAAGAAAATGCCTTTTTCCGCATCAATCGGGATTTTGTTCGGGGCCACTTGTGCATTTTTGGTGTTGACCTTCATATTGAAGCGAATCAAACAACCCGAGTAGAAGCAAAAAAAAAGCGCCGGGGCAATTAAACCCCGGCGCTTTTTTAAGGCTACCGCTTATAACTTATCAGCATTCTCGCTCAAGTAAGAGGCGATGCCGTCGGCATTCGCCGAGAAGCCAGCTTGGCCTTTGTTCCAGCCGGCTGGGCAGACTTCACCATGTTCCTCGACAAACTGCAAGGCATCCACGACGCGCAGCAGCTCGTCGAAATTACGGCCCAAGGGCAGGTCGTTTACTACTTGGTGGCGCACAATGCCTTGGGTGTCAACTAGGAAAGTGCCACGGTAAGCGACCGGGAAACCTTCTTTTTCCACATCATACGCTTTAGCGATGGCATGGCTGATATCGGCAATCATGGTGTATTTGACCGGACCTATCCCGCCCTTTTCGATGGGGGTGTTACGCCAGGCGCTATGGGTGAATTGGGAATCAATGGAAACCGATAAGACTTCGACATTGCGTTTCTTCAATTCGTCTACACGGTGATCCAAGGCAATCAGTTCGGTTGGGCAAACGAAGGTGAAATCCAAGGGATAGAACACTAAGGCGACGTATTTGCCCTTGGTTTCCTTGGAAAATTCATAACTATCAACGATTGACCCATCGCCAAGCACTGCGGGTGCGGTGAAATCTGGGGCTGGCTTACCAACTAAAACACTCATTAAACTCTCCTATGGTTTATCCGGAAGGGAAAAGATTTTTGTATGGGTTGTAATTCAAACAATTTTCGGGCCGCACCCGGAGGTTTCGGGTGCTATCGAATCAACAAACGGAATTGTACACCGAATCAGTCGGGAATTGGCAATGCTCACGCTAGACAGAGCGTAGGGTTCTCCATCACATCCCGCCAAATCGCCGCGCCCTTTCCATCAGGTACGGGATGTATGCTTGCATAAAGCATACCATCGGCATGACAGATATCCAAACTGGTGCCGCTTTCTTCTGTATCACTATGATTGACCAAGCGTGTAGTATGAAAGTTCGGTCCGAGAAGGTGCAAATTGAAGCCGTCTCCGTGAACGACTAAGTTATCGACTTCCAAGTTGACAGTTCTTATGACCGTATGACGCAAATGCAGGGGGGGGCTGGTGACCAAAATAGTGCAAGGCAGTTCCAATAGCGCCAAAAGAGTGAGTCTTTCGCAGACCCTCACGATGGAAAGAACGTCATCAGCATTAGAACGCAAGGTCGCCAACGGCGGAGCCTTGCGCCTTTGGGCAATGGGGTTTCCCAAAACAATTGCTTCTTTCGCGGAAAAAAGCGTATCCAAAAACAACGGGGCGAATGGCGCTACGTCTGCGTGCATGATTACCTCCTTGGGACGGTCATAAAGACTTTACATGGAAACAGCTATACATTTTTTTGAATTTTGCAATATTTGGGCCAAAATATACTGCGACGGAAGAGTCCTTATTTTGACACCACTGCGTTAAAGAATAATGACAGGATTCCGACATTCAGCACAAATGCACCGTGTCAAATGCCACAATGAACCCACAATTCTCATTGCGACAGACCGACTTGATTTTTTAAACCGAGTAGGTCTCAATCCATAAAGCCTTTTGGTTGCCATGAAAGACGGTGGGAGCGGTTTTTAACCGCGACCCAAGCCGAGAAGTCGCGGTTAAAAACCGTTCCCACGGTTGTTGCCTCTTTCATGGCTCAGGGTGTCGATGCCATCGGCATGATCCGGTAGGTGATATCCAATAAAGAACATCCCATCCAAAGGCCAAGCTGGGGCTTGGCGCTCCCAGAAGGAACGCCAAGCCCCAGCTTGGCAAGGTGATTTGCGGAGGAATTGTTCGTGATTTTCGTGGACAATTCATTTCGGTTTTGGTGGATTCATTATTGGAAATCACCTTAGGGCTAAAAAAACGTCCCGTCAATGGGCGATGAGGCCGAAGCAAAACGCTTACGCGGCATCCGTCCGGCAAGAAAAGCCTCGCGGCCTGCTTCAATGGCTTTTTTCATTGCCGACGCCATCAGCACCGGATTTTTGGCTTCGGCAATGGCGGTGTTCATCAACACCCCTCCACAGCCCAATTCCATGGCGATTGCCGCATCGGAGGCGGTGCCCACCCCGGCATCCACCAGAATTGGCACACGGGCATTTTCGATGATGGTGAGGATATTGTAGGGATTGCGGATGCCTAGCCCTGACCCGATAGGCGCGGCAAGAGGCATCACCGCCACGCAACCGATTTCCTCCAAGCGTTTGGCTATGATGGGATCGTCGTTGGTATAAACCATCACGTCGAAACCGTCGTGAACTAAGATTTTTGCCGCCTCAAGCGTGGCTGTCACGTCCGGGAATAAGGTCTTGGGGTCGCCAAGCACTTCAAGTTTCACCAACTTGTGACCATTCAACAATTCACGCGCCAGACGGCAGGTCCGCACGGCTTCTTCAACCGTGTAACAAGCGGCCGTATTGGGCAAAATTGTGTAACGGTCTGGCGGCAGCACATCCAGTAGATTAGGCTGGTCGGGATTCTGGCCAATATTACTACGGCGAATGGCGACGGTGACGATTTCCGCGCCACTGGCTTCCGTGGCCAGGCGAGTTTCCTCCAAGTCTTTATATTTACCAGTGCCAACCAATAGCCGCGAACGGTAAGCCCTGCCCGCTATCACCAGTTCATCAGTCTGCCCGCCACCGATGGCGTGGACAATTTCAAGTTGGTCGCCGTCTGTTAACATTTGCTGCCCGTATTGCCCGTGAGGCACGATCTCCCGGTTTAACTCCACGGCAATGCGCTTGCCGGAAAAGCCAAGCTGTTCGATGAGGACTTCCAGATTAGTCGGTTCGACTATCGTGCGGGGTTCGCCGTTGACATTAATTTGCATGGGATTATTTATTATCTAGTGTTTAGCAAGAGGGGTGTTTTATTATCATTGCGCCGGCGTCCGTCCACGGCTTTGGCCAGATCGCGCAACACACGCTCGCTATCCTCCCAGCCGATACAAGGGTCGGTAATGCTTTGACCGTAATTCGGGGTTTTGCCGGCTTGCAACTTCTGATTTCCCTCGTTGATGTGGCTTTCGACCATCACCCCGATGATGCGCCTGTCCCCTGCTGCAATTTGCCCCGCCACATCCTGACCCACCACGATTTGCCGTCGAAAATCTTTGGAGCAGTTGGCATGGCTAAAGTCGATCATCATATTGCACGGCAACCCGGCTTTCTCCAAGTCTCGGGCTGCGGCATCCACACTGGCAGCATCATAATTAGGGCTTTTACCGCCCCGCAAAATGATATGGCTGTCCTCATTGCCGGAGGTGGAGAAAATCGCCGAATTGCCGTCTTTAGTCACGGACAGGAAATGGTGTGGTCTGCGCGCCGCGCCAATGGCATCAATGGCGACTTTAATGGAGCCGTCGGTGGCGTTTTTGAAACCGACAGGACAAGACAGGCCCGATGCCAGTTCTCGGTGGACTTGACTTTCCGTGGTGCGCGCACCAATGGCACCCCATGCAATCAAGTCGGAAACATATTGCGGCGTAATCAAGTCCAGGTATTCGGTGGCGGCCGGCATGCCCATTTCGTTAACATCGGCCAAGAGCTTCCTTGCCAAGCGCAAGCCCTTGTTGATGTTAAAACTTTGGTCCAAGTCCGGGTCATTGATAAGTCCCTTCCAGCCGACGGTGGTGCGCGGCTTTTCAAAATAGACGCGCATCACGATGAGAAGGTCCCGTTCAAGTTCGCGCTTGACCGCAAGCAGTCTGCCAGCGTACTCGATGGCGGCTACGGGGTTATGGATGGAGCACGGCCCGATGATGACTAGCAGCCGATCATCTTCGCCAGTTAAAATATGGTGTATTTCTTGTCGAGCTTTCAAGGTGACAAGCGCGGCCGTCTTAGTAATAGGGCATTCCTCATGCGCCACGCGCGGAGGGATGACTTCTTTGATTTGGCGAATGCGCAAATCGTCGGTGTTGTATTCGTCGTTTCTCATTGCGGCAGTTTCTGTATTATCGGTCATGGCGGGTTCGGTCGCCTGTCTCGATAAATGTAAAACCACCATTTTACCGCTTATGATGGCCTACTTGCCACCTTTCGGCGTTGCCAATGTCCATTCGGCAGTTGGAAAGCAGGAACCCCCCTTAATTCCATTTTTTTAAAATGGGTATCAGATGGATGTATCATCTTAATTGCACTCCCCGCCACGTTTGATCGCAACCACATCACCCCGCCGGTTTGGCTAGACAAACAGCCAAGGCACTGGCAACCGCCTTGGCAATCTTTTCCCGTGTTGCCGTTTCGCGTAGCATCAATTCATCGCCGCGGTTGACGATGATGCCAGTTTCCATCAACACCGCCGGTTGGTGGGCGGTTTTCAACACCACCAAATCGTCGTAATAATGCACCCCGTTGGGCTTGTCGGCGAAGGGCCGGTTTTCGCCAAGAATGGGTTCGGCATGGTGGCGGGAAGGCTTGAACCCTGCGTGGATTAACGCCCTGCCTATGGTCGAGGCGCACTTAAGGCTTGCTGGCAAATGCGCGTTTTTGCGCGAAACAAACAGCGAAAATCCCGAAAAGCGGTCGCCATAGGCCAGGGTTTTGCCGTTGTAAACCCATTCGGAAAGATACTGGGGTTGCATCGAGTCATGGTGGATGGACAGGAAGAAATCCGCTTGTGCCACCGCGTCCGTGCGGGCTTGCAAGTCTTTCATCTTGCCATCCTCGCCCACTGGTTTGGCGGTAAAGCCCACCGCCAATAGTGCCTGCCCGACCTTTTCGGCCATTGCCCGGTTGAAGTTGAATTCGGTCTCGCCCCTCGCACTGGTCGCGCCAGGTTTTTCCAAGGTATGGCCCACATCCACTGCCACCAAAGTCACTGCTTGGGAAATGGTAGATAGACAAACAGCGGTGGATATCGTGGCAATGAAGGCAAGATGGCTTAATTTCACCTGATTAGCAAGTTGTTTTAGCCAAACTTAACGCCGTCGTTCCGGCAGGGATCGCCGGAACCTAGGCTCCATGGATGGCATAGATTGTTGGCATCCCTGCAATCTGGATGCATGAGGGACATCCGTGCCCCTTCACCCTTCGGGCGGCGGAGCCGTGCAAATCGGCTGTCCTGCCGATTTGTCCGGCGATCCATGCCGGAATGACGGGATAGCTGAGACATCTTCCTAATCAGGTAATTTCATGCCGAAACCGATTTTACTTTATTCCTGAATCCCACCTTCCGTCAGCTTGGCCGGGTCGAGCAGGCGGGCCAATTCTGCTTTAGGCATGCCTGTCAGTTCGGCTGCCACATCGACCACAGGGCGTTTGGTCTTGTAGGCATTCTTGGCGATTTCAGCCGCTTTGGCATAGCCGATGATGGGGTTCAGCGCGGTAACCAAGATGGGGTTAAGGGACAGTGCACGGTGCAGATTTTCCTCGCACACCGCAAAGCCTGCAATGGCCTTGTCTGCCAAAAGGCGCGTGACATTTGCCAAGAGTTCGATGCTTTGCAGCAGGTTGTAGGCAACCAATGGCAGCATTACATTGAGTTGGAATATGCCGGACTGGCCGGCTAAGGTGATGGTCGTGTCGTTGCCAATGACCTGGGCTGCAACCATGCAGACCGCTTCCGGGATGACTGGGTTGACTTTGCCTGGCATTATACTTGAGCCGGGTTGCAAGGCGGGCAAAGCAATCTCGCCTAAACCCGCCAAAGGGCCGGAGTTCATCCAACGTAGGTCGTTGGCAATTTTCATCAAACTGACGGCAATAGTCTTCAATTGCCCAGACAACTCCACAGCCGCGTCTTGGCTGCTAAGGCTTTCGAAGAACGACGCATTGGGCTTGAACGGCAGGCCGGTGGCATCGGTTAGGCTTGCAGCGATTCTGGATGCGAATTCCGGGTGGGCGTTGATTCCTGTACCCACCGCTGTGCCGCCTTGGGCAAGCCGGTAAACGCGAGGCAGGCTGGCGCGGATGCGCTCAACCCCGTTGCCGATTTGTTGCGCCCATCCATCCAGTTCTTGGCTCATCCGAATAGGCATGGCATCCATTAGATGGGTGCGCCCAGTCTTGACCACATCCTCCAGTTTACGGGCTTTGTACGCAATCGTGGCTTGCAGGTGTTCCAGCGCTGGTATTAGGTCTTCGTTGACGGCCAAGGCAGCACTGACATGGATCGCCGAAGGAATGGTGTCGTTACTGCTTTGGCACATGTTGACATGATCGTTGGGGCTGACCGGTTGCCCGCAACGGCGCGAGGCCAAGGTGGCGATAACCTCATTGGCGTTCATATTGGTGCTTGTGCCTGAGCCGGTTTGGAATACGTCAATGGGGAAATGCTCCAGATGCCCCCCATTGATTATTTCTTCGGCCGCTTCGACGATGGCACTGCCGAACGTCTCATCAAGCAGGCCCAATTCCATGTTGACTTTGGCCGCACTTTGTTTGATTAGTGCGACAGCCCTGATGAATGCTCCGGGCAGTGGCAAGCCCGAGACTGGAAAGTTTTCCACTGCCCGCTGGGTCTGAGCGGCATAGAGGGCACTGGCGGGCACTTGCAATTCACCCATGCTATCTTTTTCGATGCGGTAATTCAATGCGGTCATGTTGGTATTTTGATTCGGATGGTAAATGATGCGAACCGTAACGCATGTCAGAGCCAATCTCAAACGGGAATCAGTGAAAACTGAATTTAACAACTTATTGCGGCGATGAATTCTTCCTTAGTCCATCCAGCCCCCCTTGCAGAGCGGATGCCGTAATACCGAGCTGGGTCAGAAGGAATACCGCTGCGCAGCTACGGTTGCCATTTTGGCAAAAGACAATGTAATGGCGATTAGGGTCTAGCTCGTCAACCCTTTTACGCAGAAGATGGAGCGGCAGGTTGGCACTGCCTAGGATTGTGCCATGAACAAATTCATCTTCAAGCCTGACATCAAGCAAACTCGCGCCAGCTTTCACCAAGCTCCGGGCTTCCTCCAATCCCAGCCAATCCACAATGGGTTCACGCAATAATTCATCGAAATCCTTCTTGCCAAGCCTTAGCAACACGCCATCAGTGGCCATGACGACAGTGGCATTGCGGGGTGAATTTGACAGCAAGGCACTTTCGCCAAAACCTTCCCCTTCCTCCAAGTGGTCGACGAGCGAAACTTTGTGTTGCTTCTCAAGCTTGCGCAAGACATCCGCCTTGCCATTCCTTATCAAGTAATAATAGTCTCCAGGCTCGCCTTGGCGAATGATGATTTGGCCGGCCTTGACGCTGATCGTCTGAAAACGCCTTAATAGGGCATCAATGTTGGGCGAGGGCAATCGAAGAAAGATTTTGCTCTGCATCAAACGGATAATACATTTGAAGTCCTCGCCCGCATCGAATTCGGTAACCTCGTAGGATGCGGTTTGGTCCCAACTCAGTAAATTGTCGAGCAGCTTGCTCTCAAAGCGCAGGATGGTCACTGGTGTTTTGGCAAGGCCGGTAAATTGACGCGGCTTGAGCTGGGCAAGTGCATAGCGGGATAATTGGGTGCCGCCGACGATGTTCCGCTCACGCGAAGGGGGGTCGGTGGAGAGGACAATCTCGCCCGAGAGCAAATAGATGGAGAAATCGTCGTCATCGCCTTGCGCAAATATTTGGGTACCTTTCGGAAGCGTTTCAATCTCCGTTTGCTCAGCCAATATCCCAAGGTTATAAGGGGTCAAGGCATTGAGTGGCACAAGATTTATCAGTAAGTTTTTTTCCATTAACTCATCTTGGATGGATTTGGTTGGAGTCAAAACCCGGTGGGCTACCCCGGCCCGGCAACAAGAATAGCCTATACAATAACATACCCGCAATGAACCCGCCTAGATGCCCCCACCAAGCCACGTCGGTAACGGTACTGCCGCCCATCAACCCGTTGGTTGCCTTGTAAAGTTGTACAATCACCCACACCCCTAAAAAGGCAATGGCCGGAACTTCAAAAAACAAGGGCATGAAGAACACCCAAATGACGATGCGCGAATAAGGGTACATAAAGTAATAGGCACCCATGATTCCGGCTAGGGCTCCAGACGCGCCCACCACGGGTGTGGTTGCCTCGGGGTTGGCCAATATTTGCAGGCCCCCCGCCACCAGTCCGCAGACTAGGTAAAAGGCAATGAACCGTAATGCCCCCATGCGGTCTTCGACATTGTCGCCGAATATCCATAGCATCCACATATTGAAAATCACATGCAGCCAATTGCCGTGAAGAAACATATGGGTGACAAAGGGTGCGTAGTCGCCAGTAGGCAAGCCTGCCATTGCGGCCCACTCGGATGAAACGTAGCGAGCTGGAACCAATCCGTAAAAATAAAAAAGATGCATCAAAGGCTTTTCAGGCAGCAGCCAGACCATCACGAAAATGCCGAAATTCAGCACGATCAGAGACCAAGTCACCCATGGGGTGTTTAAGCAGGGAATGGTGTCACGGTAAGGAATCATGGCTCAATTCATGGGTTCGTCTATAAATGAGAAACACTGATTTTACCTCGCTTGCCCTCCCCGCTAAGAGAGGGGCTTGTGTAGAAACCTTTTGCTCCCTTGGGGAGGTGGGTTCATTGGTGATGCATTCCACCCGGTGCCGCCCCGGTAGAGGTTTGCACGGCCTCCTTTTTGATCACGTTGCGGTCGTCGATTTGCAACAAGGTAATGCCCTGATCCATCACATAGCGGCATTCTGCCCGTTTCGCAGTGCCTACATTGTTCCACACCAATTTGACAAAAAACCGACGGTCGGAATCCGATTCGCTAGGCGTGTACGGAGTTGCCCCAACTTCCTGTTTAACCGCAGCAGAGCATTTGTCCAAAGCCAAACTACTGAGCATGCTTGAAGTAGCCAGAAAAGCGCCGGATTGCTTCTCTTGCTCTGTTGGCTTGGTCATGGCAATGATGCCGAAACCGACCAACATGACGAACATGATTGCCACTAAACCTTTAACTACTTGTGATTCCATAATGATTAACTCTTTTGTTGTCGTAATTATTCTAAAACAGCTTTGACTATAACAAAAATTGGGATGAAAGTGGGAAATGCACTATCTTCATTAAATTTTCAATATTGAGACACACAATGCAAGGGTTAGTGAGTAAAATCCGAGATTAATGCCAAAGTGTTTGGAAAGAGCGTAAGCGTTCATCCCCCTGGGAGCGTGGGCGTATCGCCCGCTGAGGGCGGCCAAGATGGCTGCACTCCCTGGAAAAAGCGGGGGGAGTGAACGCTTACGAAAGTGCAGCCGTTAAATGTGTATGGCGTGTCTGCGCCAACCATGGGTGCAGTCAACCAGAGGTGATGACCACCGGATTGGAGCTAAACTTATGACTAAGGGCCTTTATATCACTAGCGCGGAACCGTACAGCGGAAAAACCATCATGGTGCTGGGACTCATGGAGTTTCTAGTGGGGCGTATTGGACGCATCGGTTTTTTCCGGCCTGTTGTCAATGAGTCAGGTCAACTCGACTCTTTCCTCAGCCTGATAAAGTCGCGTTACCAACAATCCAGTGCATACGAAAAAATGTACGGATGCACTTTTGAAGAGGCCCGCAAGTTGCTTGTGGAGGATAGGGCGGAAGAACTCTACAGCCAAATCTTAGAAAAATATAAAACCCTGGAAGCACAATGCGACTTCGTGGTGTGCGTGGGAAGCGACTACACCAAGGCCGCCGCTACTGTGGAGTTGGAATTCAATATGACGATGGCAAACCACCTCGGCATCCCAATGCTGCCAGTGCTGAAGGGTGCCGACAAGCCCATCACTGCCATTATTGAATCGTCGCAAATGCTCATCAATCAATTGCGTGACCATCGTTGCGATGTCTTGGCCTTGGTTGTCACCCACGTCAATCCTACCGATAGGGAAAGCCTTCTATTTGTATTGGGGAAAGTTTTTATCGACGACTTCCCGGTTTATGTGATTGCTGAAGATCCTCGCTTGCAAAAACCGACGATAGGCGAAATCGCCGGTTCTGTCCATGCGGAAATACTTAGCGGCAGCGAGGAAATGCTTGATGGCGTAGTAAGAAGCGTCAAGATTGCCGCCATGGAATTGCCCAACTTCCTAGAGTATCTTATAGAGGAGGGAAGCCTGATTATCACGCCGGCCGACCGCTCAGACATTATACTGGGCGCGTTGACTGCTGACCTTTCCGGTTTATACCCGCATATCGCGGGCCTCTTCCTGACTGGCAAAACCAAACCCGCACCTAAAATACTAAGGATTTTAGAAAGCCTAGGAGCTAAAACTTTGCCGGTCTTTGCCGTGAATCTGGATACTTTTTCGACGGCAATCGCTGTGGATGCCGTCGAGTGCTCCATAGGCCCAAGGGACCAACGCAAGATCGCCGTTGCCCTTGGCCTAGTGGAAACCTCGGTTAACCTGCCGGAACTCATGGATCGTGTCTCCCTGTCGCCTTCCGAACATATGACACCGCTGATGTTCCAATATGAACTGATCCATCGGGCTCAGCGCAACCGCAAGCATATCGTGCTCCCCGAAGGCATGGATGAACGTGTGCTGAGAGCCGCAGAAATCGCATTATTCCGGGATATATGCGACATCACTTTGCTTGGGGAAGAACAAGACATCCGGCGCAAAATCAATTCACTAGGGCTATCGCTGGAAAAAGCCAAAATCATCGACCCGCTGAAATCCGAACTCAGGGATATGTTCACCGAATCTTATTGCGAACTGCGCGAACACAAGGGGGTTTCCTGGCCTATCGCTTATGAAGCCATGTCGGAGTCAACTTTTTTCGGTACCATGATGACCTACCTAGGTTATGTGGACGGTATGGTTTCCGGTGCCACACACACCACGGCTGCCACCATTCGGCCAGCCCTGCAAATCATCAAAACCCAACCCGGCATATCCATAGTATCCAGCGTATTTTTCATGTGCCTGGAAGACCGGGTTCTCGTTTATGGCGATTGCGCCATCAATCCAGACCCGTCGGCGGAGCAATTGGCGGATATTGCCATCAACTCTGCCTATACTGCGCAGACTTTCGGGATAGTGCCAAGGGTGGCGATGCTCTCTTATTCGACGGGCGAGTCAGGCCAAGGCCCCGAGGTGGATAAAGTGCGCAGTGCGACCCACATGGCACAGGTGCGGTGTCCCGATCTCAAAATTGAAGGGCCGCTACAGTATGATGCGGCCATCGACATTGATGTTGCGAAATTGAAGCTGCCGGATAGCGAAGTGGCCGGTCATGCCACGGTGTTTATCTTTCCCGACCTGAATGCCGGCAATAATGCCTATAAGGCCGTACAGCGCGCAGCAGGGGCCCTTGCCATAGGCCCCATTCTGCAAGGCTTGAACAAGCCAGTCAACGATCTGAGCCGGGGGGCGCAGGTGCCCGACATCGTGAACACGATAGCGATAACCGCGATCCAAGCGCATCTATAAGGGAAGCCAACTGAAACAATCATTCAGCAGGGTTAGGTGATTTTCAATAATGAATCCACCAAAACCGAAATGAATTGCCCACGAAAATTACGAACAATTCCTCCGCAAATCACCTTGCCAAGCTGGGGCTTGGCGTTCCTTTTGGGAGCGCCAAGCCCCAGCTTGGCCTTTGGATGGGATGTTCTTTATTGGATATCACCTTAATGGCTGATAGACTCAAGGTGGGCTTTGGCATCTGCCGCGTCTTTGGCCGCAGAATCCGTGTTGTAACGCTTTGCGTTTTTGACCGCCGAGTTCAGGTCGGCCTCGCTCTTCTCAAGTTTTTTGGCCAGTTCAGGATTTGCAGCTTTAGCATCTTCGATATGCTTCAACGCCTGGCTGGCGTGTTCGCCAACGGCTTTTGCATCCCCTGCTGATTTGACCGCTTCGGTGGCGTGTTGCAAAGCTTCCTGTGTGTGTTCGTTGGCGTTTGCAACGTTCCAGTGTAAGGCGGAGGCAAGCATCAATGTCAAACCTATGCAAAGAGTTTTATCAGTCATTAGATTGTCCTCTAAAAATGTTTTAGCCTAAAAAACGACGTAGCAAGGCAAGATTTTCAGACGTTTTTTCCCATAGTGGACGATTTAAGTCAATGGATTTTTCATAGATTGCCAGAGAACGGCTATAGAGCAAGGTAGCCTGGTCATAACGGCCTGTGGCGGCAAAAACTGCTGCGAGCTTGCCTAGGCTATCAGCCACATCGGCGTGAACGGGTCCAAGAATTTGCTCCCTGATTGCCAGTGAGCGCTGGAAAAGCGGTTCTGCCATTGAAAACAAACCTTGGATAAGATAAAGCTTGCCGAGATAATGCAGGCTTTCCGCCACCCCCAAATGGCTAGGCCCGAGAACCCGTTCCCGGATCGCCAGCGAGCGTTTGAAAACCGGTTCGGCCCTTGAATACGAGGCTTTATCAAAAAGAAGCCTGCCAAGATTGTGCAAGCTTTCGTCCACGTCGGGATGGTCAGAACCGAGTTTTTTTTCCTTGGATGCAAGGACACGGATATAGCTTGACAATGCCAATGCACTTTTTTCTGAGACCGGTTCGAACTTCAGGGCCGTTCCGCTCTCACGGGCATAAATTAACCGTGCCTGCGCACATTGTTCCAGTGCCGTGGCAACGGCAACCAAGCCCGGGTCGTGCAAATCGCAATGTCCCGGATGACTCTCCGTCAGCGCAGCCGGATAGAGTTGAACGGCATTCGCTGTTTTTTCAGGGCCGGGTTCGGGTGGCACTGAAGAAAGTAGGCTAACAAAGCTGGATAATATGGCTTTTAATGTATGCATGACGGATAGACTAAAGCCCGGATTTTTGTCGGGCCATTCAAAATAACTGCTTAGTATAGCTGAATATAGCTTATTTTTCCCTAAGACGTGGCATCAACTCGGCAAGGTTGCAGGGGCGTGTTCGATAATCAAGTTGGTCTTTGATCAGGCGATCCCAGCCAGTCCGGCAAGCCCCGGGAGAACCCGGCAGACAGAAAATATAAGTCCCGTTGGCAACGCCGGCAACTGCGCGCGATTGCATTGTGGAAGTGCCTATTTCTTGGAATGAAATGGCACGGAAAGTTTCACCGAAGCCGTCTAGGGTTTTGTCGAATAGAATTTTGATTGCCTCGGGAGTGCCATCCCTGCCAGTCACTCCAGTGCCGCCCGTGACAATCGCAACCTGCAAGGCGGGATCGGCTATCCATTGCGATACCACGGCACGAATTATATAAATATCGTCAGGGACAATGCGCTTATCCGCCAATCGGTGACCAGCCTCTTGCAGGCGCTGAACCAAGACAAGCCCCGAGGTGTCATTTTCCTCGGTGCGAGTGTCGGAAACGGTAAGGACGGCGATTTCCAAAGGGATAAACTGCCTTTCGCCACTCATTTCATCAGTCTCCCACCGCCAACCCCAGATAGCGCCGCTTGAGCGCCTGGGCCAGTGCATGCACCGCCATGGCGTAATGGGTGCTATGGTTATAACGGGTTATGACGAAGAAATTGTGCAAGCCCAGCCAATACTCGTCGCCGGAATTACCCCGCAACAAAAGTAGGCTCGGATTCTCCCCAGCGGACACCTCGTTGGCCGGAGTGATGCCAGCGGTAGCGAGTTCTGACAGGGAATATTGCTTGTCATATCCAGTGGGCAGAGTAACCTCGCCTGCCACCAACGCTGGCACGACAACGGCTTCGCCCGGATGCCAGCCGTGCTCGGAAAAATAATTGGCGATGCTGCCAATGGCATCCTCTGGATGCCACAGGTCGCGTCGGCCGTCGAGGTTATGATCCACCGCCCACTTCAGGAAGCTGCCAGGCATAAACTGCCCCAAACCCATCGCGCCGGCAAAAGAGCCACGCGGTTCCAAAGGATCAATATTCTCGGTCTGCGCCATCACCAGAAAATTCTCCAACTCCTCGGTGAAATAATCGCTCCTGCGGGGGTAGTCAAAAGCCAGCGTGGTTAGGGCATCAAGCACCCTGTCCTTACCCATGTTACGACCATAGATGGTCTCCACACCCATGATTCCAAGTATGTATTCTGGCGGCACACCATAGCGTTGCTCGGCCTGGCTTAGTGCTTGGGCGTGTCGTCGCCAAAAAGCCACGCCACTTTCGATATGAAGTTCGGTCAGAAACTGGGCTCGGTATTTTGACCAAGAACCCGGGCGCGGTGTGCCTTGGCTGGGTCCGCCTTGGCGGTTCATATAATCCAAGGTCCATTGCTTGCGTCGAGCCTGCGAAAACAAGCCATAGAGATAATTGCGGGGCATGCCATGCGCTGCTTCCATGTGCAAGATAAACTCATTTAGCTGCGGATAACCCGCAAAGTCCCCAGTGACCCGGTCAGCGGAAAACTGTCCGGGCATGTTTAGATTCGGTAATTGTTGCCCGGTCTGCGTTGACGGGGGAGGTTGCAGCACGGGTTCCTGTTTCACCGCTTTGTGGCCCGAACAGCCGGCCAATGTGAGGATGAGCAATATAAGATTGATTTTCATGGTTTTAATCGCACCCCTTTTACGTTGCGTCGTTGCGCCGTTGCGTGAGACTTTCTTTTTGTTTGATGGCAAAGGCAACGTCCGCCGCTTGGCGGTTTTCGCGGATGTCATGCACACGGAATATGTTGATCCCTGCCATTACGCCTAAAGCCGTGGTCGCCACCGTCGCAGCAAGCAATTCGCGGGGGCGGGACTCATTGCAAACAGCCCCCATGAAGCGCTTGCGGCTGGTTCCTAGCAGTGTGGCATACCCTGTCGCCGCAAACCGGTTTAGATTGGCCAACAAAACCAAGTTGTCGTCCTTGCGTTTTCCAAAGCCTATTCCGGGATCAAGAATGATATTTTCACTGCGGATTCCAGCGGCTTGCGCCGCATCGGCCCGTTCCATCAAGAAGCCAAGGACTTCCTCCACGACATCCCTATAGCGTGGATCGTCTTGCATGGTGCGGGGCGTTCCCTGCATATGCATAAGCACGATGGGGACACCTCGCTCCGCTATAAGGCCAAAAAGGCTAGGGTCCGCCCGCCCCGCCGTGACATCGTTGATTATTGTCGCGCCTGCGCTTAGCCCGGCCTCCGCCACTTCCGACAGGCTAGTGTCTACACTGATCAAAGTATCGTGGGGAAGCAAATGCCGTAGTTCCTTAATCACCGGGGCGATGCGGGCAATTTGTGCGGATGCGCCCGTCGGATCGGCACCAGGACGGGTAGACTCACCACCTACATCAATGATGTCGGCCCCTTGTCTTGCCATGTCTTGGGCATGGTGCAAGGCACATTCTTGGTCGGAAAAAAGCCCGCCGTCGGAAAAGCTATCCGGGGTCACATTGAGAACCCCCATAATGAGGGGCTTGGTTGTTCGAATTTTTTCCGTGAGCAGCATTGCAAAACATCGCCAAAGTGAGAGAATTATTTTTAAACCACCGATTTTCCGTCGGGTTTAGCTTTCGCATAGTTTGTATCGAATTTTACTCTATTTAGACAAAATTTAACCATCATTACGCGTGATAGCTTAAGATAACTGATGTTACGCACCCGTAGGCTCACTACCATTAAGTTAAGCGTTTAATCGGAACGCCAAGCCCCAGCTTGGCATCAGGGTGTACCGCGCCAAGCTGGGGCTTGGCGTTCTCAAAGGCTGATTTCACGCTTAATGCACCTTAACTTAATGGCAGTGACCCGTAGGCTGGAAACGCCCACAGCATTGTAGCCCGGATTGCGCCGCAAGCGGCTCCATCCGGGCTACGGCCTGCGCGTTTGCGTAACATCAGACATTAAAATAATGACAATACTTCTTACTTTAAAATAGCAGGGCAAGTAATCGTGATCGGGCAGTCCTTAAGTCGAGAGGTCGGGAAGCCATCCGAAGGCGGTATTTTAGTCGTTGATGACGATCCTGCCGGTCTGCAACTCATTGTCGATCTGATGGGTAAACAGGGTTATCATGTTCGACCAGCCAATAGCGGGGAGTTGGCTTTACGTTCCGCCGCCAGCCGCCTTCCCGAGTTAATCCTGCTGGATATCCAAATGCCCGGCATGGACGGTTATGAAGTTTGCCGACGCCTGAAAAGTGATCCGAAAACTCGCGACGTTCCCGTGCTTTTCATTTCAGCACTCCACGACACCGAAAGCAAAGTTCTCGGCCTTAGGGTGGGGGCGGTGGATTTCGTGACTAAGCCCTACCAAGCGGAAGAAGTGCTTGCCCGCGTGCATACCCACTTGTTGTTGGCCCGCACCCGAAACGCCTTGGATGCGATGTGTTTGCAACTGACAGAACGAATCGTCGAACGAAACAATAACCTCGAAGCCATGTCCGACGCACTAGAGGCTAAGGTGGCCGAGCATCAGGCAACGGCTGAAAAGCTTCGCCTAGCCAGTAAGGCGATAGAGTCTTCAGGTGATGCCATCGTCATTACCGATGGACAAGGAATAATGCTATCCGTGAATCCGGCATTCTCCGCCATCACTGGCTACGAGCCAGGTGAGATTCTAGGCCAATCGCCAAAAGTGTTATTGTCTTACCGTTCTCCCCAAGATTTTCCGGTAATGCTTTCAAACTCTTTGTCTGCAACTGGCGCATGGTCAGGCGAGGTTTGGATCCAACCTAAAAGTGGTAAAATATTACCCATCTGGCTGAACATCTCGCCAGTCCAGAACGAACAACTTGTCAAAACCCATTATGTGGGTATATTTTTTGATATATCGAGTATCAAAAAAGCCCAAGCCCGAATTGACTATCTGGCGCATCACGACGTGTTGACTGGATTGCCAAACCGTGTCCTGTTGCGGGATCGGTTTGAAATGGCCGCCGCCATGGCCGACCGGTTAGCACAGCCGATAGGCGTGTTTTTCATTGACCTCGACCACTTCAAAAGCATCAATGACGCATTGGGCCATCCTACCGGCGATAAATATCTGCAAAACATCGCCAAACGCATTAAACATTCCATTCGCAATTCCGATTCGTTGTGCCGTATAGGAGGCGATGAATTCATTGCTTTGATCTGCCAAATCAAACCGAAAACCGATCTCAAGGGGATTGCCGAGAAAATCATTGCCTGCATCAGTGCGCCGATTGAGATTGATGGCCATGAATTACAGCGTTCTGCCAGTATCGGCATCGCTCGCTATCCTGATGACGGACTGGATATCGACACGTTGATCAGAAAAGCCGACACAGCGATGTATCGGGCTAAAGATCAAGGCCGCAATTCGTGCGCATCCTTCTGCGGACACATGGATGAGGAAGTGGAACACAAGCTCAACTTAGAGTGTGCGCTGGGCCAAGCACTGGAACGCAATGAGCTTTTCTTGCGTTATCAGCCGCAGGTCGATCTACAGACCGGCAAAATTGTGGGCATGGAGGCACTGGTGCGCTGGCAGCGCCCCGGAATGGGCGAGGTGTCACCTGATGCCTTTATCAGACTGGCCGAAGAGTCGGGGCTAATCGTCCGGCTTGGCAAATGGGTGATTGAGGAGGCCTGCCGACAAGCCCGATTCTGGGTTGGGCAGAATCTGTGCGTCCCCATTTCTGTCAATATTTCCGCGACCGAACTGCGACGCGGGCATGTTGCCATGATCGTCGATGATGCGCTGAGATGCAACGGCCTGTCATCGGTTTGGCTGGTGGTGGAAATCACCGAATCCGGGCTGATTGACGATACCTCCCAGACCCGCGCAATGTTGGAACATTTGGGGAAACTGGGCGTACATCTGGCCATTGACGATTTTGGCACTGGCTACTCGAGCTTCGCCTATTTGCGCCGGTTTGCCGTTTCCCAACTTAAGATCGACCAAAGTTTCGTCGCTCGCATGAAGCAGGATTCTGAAGACCACGCAATCGTCAACGCCATCATTCAACTGGCTAATATTTTGCGCATACCCACTGTCGCCGAGGGCGTGGAAACCCAGACACAATGCCAATTGTTGATCGCCGGAGGCTGCCAAATTGGCCAAGGCTATTTGTTTTCCAGGCCCTTGTTGCCCGACGAAGCATCCGCAGCTTTGCGAAGAGGGTATTGTGGGTAAGCCTTTTTGATGCCAATTGTATTCCAATGGTCACTCGAAGGGGAGGGTTCCAAACCCGCCCAACAAAATAGAATCTTAAGGGCGGGTTTGGAACCCGCCCCTACGAACATTCCGCGATTAATTTGAAAATCGAATGAGGTAAAACATGAAAAAGCAGAAGAACGCATCGACTCCTAAAAGCCTCGATTCTGAAGAAAACTTCCGCTTGTTGGTCGATAGTGTCACAGACTATGCCATTATGATGATCGACCCCGAAGGCCATGTCACTAGTTGGAATACCGGGGCGGAAAAAATCCTGGGCTTTCACAGCGAAGAGATTATAGGCAAACATTTTTCTTGTTTTTATACTTCGGAAGCCCTAGCTAGCGGCATACCAAGGAACGAACTTGATTTAGCCTCCACACAGGGCCGTATCGAAAACGAGGGTTTACGGAAACGCAAAGACGGTACATTTTTTTGGGCCAACACCATCATAACGCCTCTGTGCGACGAAAAAGGCATCATTTTTGGCTACACCAATATCACCCGTGAGTTATCCGACCGCAAAAAGGCAGACTACACCCGCAGCCTTATCGAGGCCAGTCTTGATCCATTGGTGACCATCGCCCCGGACGGCAAGATCACCGATGTGAACGCCGCCACTGAAACCATCACCGGGTGTTCACGCTCGGAACTTATAGGCACTGATTTTTCCAATTATTTCACCAGTTCGGAAAAGGCCAGCGACGGATACCGGCAGGTTTTCCGCGAAGGCCAAGTGCGGGATTATCCTTTGGAAATCCGTAATAGCGACGGACGGGTGACTTCTGTCCTTTACAATGCCTCGGTCTACCGGGACGAGAGCGGGGCGGTCGTGGGCGTTTTCGCGGCTGCCCGTGACATTACCGAGCGCAAGTTATCAGAAGAACGCATCAAACAGCAAAGCCAAGAAATTCTGGAACTCTCCACCCCGGTCATGCAAGTTTGGCAGGGTGTGGTGGCAGTGCCCTTGATCGGCTGTCTCGACAGCCAACGCACCCAGCAATTTATGGAGCGTTTGCTCGACCGGATAGTCGAAACCAACTCGCCGGTCGCCTTGGTGGACATTATGGGAGTGCCGACCATTGACACCCAAACCGCGCAGCATCTGATCGAGACCATCACAGCCGTAAGGCTGCTGGGTGCCCAAGTGGTTCTAACCGGTGTCCGGCCCGCCATCGCTCAAACCTTGGTCCATTTAGGGATCGACCTTTCAGGGATCACCACCCGTTCATCGTTGGCCGCAGGTCTGTTGGTGGCTTTGGATCTGCTTAAGTTGCAAGTGGTCAATAAGTCCGACAACCGTTAAAGGGGGCTGCCATGGCCAATGGAAATATTTCCGTCATCAAGATTCGGGACATTCTGCTCGTCACCGTCCCCTCCGATCCTGATGACTGCACCGTCAGTGAACTTCAAGAACAAGTGCTATCCAGCATGGAACGCCATAGTGCCAAGGGCTTGATCCTTGATATATCCACTGTCGAAACGATAGATTCCTTTTTTGCCCGCACCGTGTCGGAGACGGTCAAGATGGTGGCTCTAATGGGTGGGCTGACGGTCCTCTCCGGGATGCGCGCTTGCGTGGCCATCACCACTACACAATTGGGGCTGTCACTGGATAAAACGCTCACGGCCTTGGATGTTGACCGGGCCATGGAGTTGCTGTCGGACACATTGAACAGATCGGAGGGCCGCAAATGAATTCCCATTGTAAAGGTGAGATGCCGATTGATACAGAAAATGATATTGTCATGGCCCGAAAATATGTGCGCGAGGCGGCCGTCGCGCTGGGTTTCGGCGTGACCGATGTGACTCGCATCGTCACGGCTACTTCGGAGCTGACCCGTAACATCTATGTCTACGCTGGCTCCGGCATCATCCGTTGGCATCCTATCAACGGCAACGCCGCTGGACTCGAATTGGTCTTTGAAGACCATGGCCCTGGCATCGCCGATGTGTCGCTTGCCTTGAAGCCGGGGTATACCACCAGTAAAGGCTTGGGCATGGGATTGCCCGGCTCCAAGCGACTGATGGACGAAATGGAAGTGCTTTCTGAAATTGGCAAGGGTACGATCATTCGCATTAGAAAATGGTTAAAACGCTAATAGTGCCGCTGCCGCCTGCACAACGCATTGAAGTGATGCACAGTGCCGAAGTCGCCATGGCAAGGCGTGTGGCCCGGCAACTTGCAGAGGCGGTCGGCATTGACCCACGAAGTTGCGACGAAGTTGCCTTGGTAGCCAGTGAACTCGCTTCCAATCTGGTCAAACATGCTGGTGGGGGCAGCTTGCTATTGGTTCCGCTTTCCATTCCCCCCCGCACGGGGCTTCAGATTGAAGCCATTGACAATGGAGCCGGCATCCCCAATATCCATCTGGCTATGACCGATGGCTATTCGACATCAGGCAGTCTCGGCTATGGGCTGGGGACGGTCAATCGCCTGATGGATGAGTTCGAGATAATACCTCGTAACGAGCATGGCATCCACATCGTTTGCCGCAAATGGGTGGGCGGCCATTCGCCCAGCATTAGACCTTGCCCGTTTGAAGTAGGCATCGCCACACGCCCAAAGTTAGGTTTTGACCAAAACGGCGATGATTTCGTGGTAAAGCACTGGCTAGGCCATACCCTAGTCGGAGTCATCGACGGACTAGGCCATGGGGAACTTGCCCATCTTGCTTCTGTAGCAGCCCGAAATTATGTGGAATCCCATTACGACCTGCCGCTTGATGCCTTGTTTCGTGGGGCAGGTATCGCCTGCCGTGGCACACGCGGCTGTGTCATGGCTTTAGCCCAATTCGACTGGGAACGCGAGAAGATCACTTTCGGTTCGATAGGGAACATTGATGCGCGGGTCATAGGCAATTCAACCCCGGTCAATTTGATCGTTCGGCGGGGTATTGTTGGACTGAACACACCCGAAGCGCATATCAGCGAACATGCATGGCGTTCAGAATACATGCTGGTGCTTTATTCGGACGGAGTGTCTACCCGGTGGAACTGGCAGGACTTCCGCCAATTGATTGGCAAAACCGCGACGCAGATTGCACGGGACATGCTTCACGCCTTGGCCAAACCGACCGATGATGCCACTATTCTTATCGTCAAAAAGACGCCCCGATGATCCCTAAAAACCAAGCACATTTTGTAGGGGCGAATTTATTCGCCTATGGGCGGCTGAAGCCACCCCTACATATAACCAAAAAAATAAAATTGGAATGATACATCAGGCGCATCAGCAATCCAACATCGCGGACTATCAGATCATCCGTATCCTGCAAGAAGAATTGGCCGAGACTAATCGCGGCCTGATCGCTTTGTCGATGGAATTGGAACAGCGGGTGGACGAACGAACCTTTGAGTTACGAGCAACTCAAGACGAACTACAGCAAACCAATTCGGATTTGTTGATGTTGACGATGGAACTGGAAGACCGTGTCGCTGATCGGACAGAGGATTTGACTAAAGCCATTGATGCCTTGCAAAAAGAGATTGCCGAGCGCAAGAAGGTAGAAAGTGCATTGGAGAGATACCAAAACCATCTTGAAGAACTTGTCAAGGAACGGACTTTCGAGATGGAATCCGCCAGACGGCAGGCGGAAGCGGCCAGCCAATCCAAATCAATGTTTCTTGCCAACATGAGCCATGAATTGAGGACACCAATGAATGCCATCCTCGGTTTCAGCGGTTTGCTGATGCGGGATGATGCCCTGACCGGCAAACAGTTGGAATATCTGGAAATTATAAGCCGCAGCGGCAAGCATCTGCTTGCATTGATCAATGATGTCCTCGACATGTCTAAAATTGAAGCCGGACAAATTGAACTCGACAACAGCCCCTTTGACCTAGCTGCGTTGATCCAAGATATCGTTGATATGGTACGTGGGCGGATTGCCGAAAAAGGACTGCAATTGTTGGTTGAACAGCCTTACGGGTTGCCTCGCCACATCCTTGCCGACGAAGCCAAGCTGCGCCAAATTCTGATAAATCTGTTGAGCAACGCCGTTAAATTTACCCCGCAGGGCTGCATCACCCTAAGATTTGACAACTTGCCTGACGTTGACACACTCAAATTGCTGATTGAAGTTGAGGACACTGGCATAGGCATCAGCCCGTCCGACCAGTCCCATATCTTTGATGCGTTCTTCCAAGTTGGAGGAAAGGCGATGGAACGCGGCACAGGCTTAGGCTTAGCCATCAGCAGCCAATTCGTCAAACTGATGGGTGGCATCCTCAGCGTCCAGAGCATTGTTGGCAAAGGTTCCGTATTCAGAGTGGAGCTACCGATTGAATTTGCCGAGGAAATAACTCTCCCCCAGGAGCTTGAAGACGTGGGCGATGTCATCGGACTTGAACCGGGACGCGACGCATACCGCGTCCTCATCGTCGAAGACCAGAGGGAAAATGCCTTACTATTGCAAACCCTAATGGAGAAAGTCGGTTTTGAGGTCCGAATGGCTGAAAATGGGGTTGCTGGAATTGAACTGTTCCAGAATTTCAAACCCCATTTCATTTGGATGGATCGGCGCATGCCGGTGATGGATGGCATTGAGGCAACCCGCCGCATTCGCGCCATGGAAGGTGGGCAGTCGGTCAAAATTGTGGCGGTGACCGCATCGGTGTTCAAGGAGCAGCGTAGCGAATTGTTGTCTGCCGGCATGGATGAGATTGTCAACAAACCTTTCCAGCCAGAGGATATCTTCGGTTGCATGGCTAAGCATTTGGGTTTACGTTTCATCCGGCAAACTAGGGGTAAACCCGAATCGCAGGCTCCCGTCAGCGCAATGTCACTTGCAACGCTCCCTGCCGGATTGCGGTCGGATTTGTGGGAAGCCTTGATGGATTTGGATACGAACCGAATCGACAAGGTCGTCGGGCTGATTGCAGAGTTTGACACCGGGTTGGGGCAGGTTTTGTGCTTTCACACCAAATCTTATCAGTACACCGCCATTATTCATGCGTTGGAAGAAACGAATAAATCAGTGGTTAGTGGTGTCAGTGGGGCAGGAAAAACCTAGCCGGACAGGATTTGTAATCCCGTCCGTAACGTTTTGTCGTTAGGCAGGCATGGTTTACACACAAAACGCAAGCGACAGGGTTGCAAACCCCGTCGCGCCTTGTTCGAAATGAGAATTGGCGCCCAGCAGGCACTTGGCGCTTCTCACCGTCGATGGCGTTATAATGATGGCGGCAAGCCCTAATCGACAACCCACAAAATTGAGTTAAGCTATCATGAGCATACTAGCCAAACATCCTGTTATTGCTTTCAGCCTTGGCCTCGCAGCTGGCTTTCTGATCCATAAATACCGTAAGGAAATTATTGAATCGGCAACCGGGATCACTGAAAAAGGCAAGGAATTCGTCTTGCAGCAAAAGGAAACCCTGTCTGATGTCCTCGCCGAAACGAGGGAGGCCGACGAGTTATTTGACTAACTTGATTCCTGGCGGATGTTACGCGCGGTTATCGCCACAATTCAAATCCCCGCCAGTGCCGAGTCCAAATCACGAATCAAATCATCTACATCCTCAATCCCCACCGAGATTCGCACCAGCCCTTCGCTGATGCCTAGGGAGAGCCTGACTTCTTCCGGTACGGAGGCATGGGTCATGATGGCGGGGTGTTCGATCAGGCTTTCCACCCCGCCTAGGCTTTCCGCCAAAGTGAACAGTTCGCAACGTTCCAGGAAACGCCTCGCTTCCTCCACACCGCCTTTCAGGACGGTCGCTATCATGCCGCCATAGCCACTCATTTGCCGACGCGCAAGATAATGCTGGGGATGGCTGGGCAAACCAGGGTAGATGACCCGCTCAATCTTGGGGTGGCGGTCAAGCCACTGCGCGATGATGGTTGCGTTTTCAGTGTGCCGCTCCATGCGGATGCCCAATGTCTTCAGTCCGCGCAATGCGAGGAAACAGTCGAACGGGCTGGCGATGGCCCCGACGGCGTTTTGCAGAAATCGCAAAGGCTCGGTCAACTCTTCGTTGCCGCAAACCACAATGCCGCCAATGATATCGGAATGGCCATTGAGGTACTTGGTCGCCGAATGCAGGACCAAGTCGAAGCCGAACTCGATGGGTCTTTGCGCCCAAGGGGTGGCGAACGTGTTGTCGGCCACGGCGATTAAGCCCCGTTCCCCGGCGATTTCTGCCACCATTTCAAGATCGACCAGATTAAGCAAGGGATTGCTTGGCGTTTCCAGCCAAATCATTCGCGTGTTATCGCGGACCAAAGCCTCAATGGACCGCCGCGTTTGCATGTCAGTATAGCTGAACTCCAACCCGGCCGAGCGCCTGCGGACTTGCTCGAACAACCGCCTCGAACCTCCATAGAGGTCATCCAATGCAATGACATGGGAGTTTGCATCCAGCAAGTCGAGGACGGTGGCCGACGCACTCAAACCGGAGGCAAAGGCGAAACCGGCCAAGCCATCTTCCAAGCTGGCGACGCAATCTTCGTAGGCAAAGCGGGTAGGATTCTGACTGCGCGAATACTCAAAACCTTTATGCTCACCGGGAGCGGATTGAACATAGGTGGAGGTGGCATAAATCGGTGTCACCAATGCCCCGGTTGAGGGGTCGGGCGGCTGGCCCGCATGGATGGCGCGCGTGTCAAACCCTAAGTTTTTACGTGTCTTGGTCATTTCGGGCTCAATCCGCCAAGCCGGCAAACAGCGCTGTGCTAAGATAGCGTTCGCCGAAGGAGGGTATGATAGTCACAATCAACTTGCCTTCGCTTTCCTGTCGCTTACCCACCTCCAAGGCCGCCCAAAGGGCGGCGCCAGACGATATCCCCACCAATAGCCCCTCTTCTTTGGCAGCGCGACGGGCGGTGCTTAAGGCATCTTCATTTTCGACGCAAATAACCTCATCGTAAATTTGCGTGTTCAAAATGCTCGGAACGAAGCCCGCGCCGATACCTTGGATGGGGTGCGGACCCTTCGCACCCCCGGAGAGCACAGGGGAGGCAGCCGGTTCGACGGCAAAGACTTTGAAGCCTGGCTTGCGCTCTTTAAGCACTTCGCCCACCCCGGTGATAGTCCCGCCCGTGCCTATGCCGGCGACTAGGATGTCGGCCTTTCCTTCAGTGTCGCGCCAGATTTCTTCGGCAGTGGTTTTTCTGTGGATGTCCGGGTTGGCCGGGTTATTAAACTGTTGCGGTATGTAATAGCGCGAATCGGAAGCGGCCAATTCCTCGGCACGTCGAATCGCCCCACCCATGCCTTCCGTGCCAGGTGTCAGTATGAGTTCAGCCCCATAGGCACGCAACAACATCCGCCTTTCCTTGCTCATGGTTTCCGGCATGGTCAGAATAAGCCGATACCCCCGCGCGGCACAGACCATGGCAAGGGCAATGCCGGTATTGCCGCTGGTGGGTTCGACTATAATGGTTTCCGGTTTGATCAGTCCGGCTTTTTCAGCGGCATCAATCATCGCCACCCCAATTCTATCCTTGACGCTGTGGGCCGGATTGTAAAACTCCAGTTTGGCTACGATGTCGGCCTTTAAGCCTTCCGCCATGCGGCGGATGCGAACTAGGGGTGTGTTGCCGATCAGGTCAGTAACGCTGTTTGCTATAGCCATTTCATACCCTCGTGAATTAGTTTATGGACAAATTGAGTGCGGTGACGATAATTCCACATAAACTTAATTTTATATTATCCATCACACCGTAGCGTATTTTTTTATCGCCTACTAAATTTTGCGGTATCATCGTTCAGAATAATCGGAAAATGTGACGGGTAAAACCATGTGCCAACTGCTCGGCATGAACTGCAATGTGCCAACTGATATTTGTTTTTCCTTTGAAGGCTTCCATGTGCGGGGAGGGCTGACCGACCACCATCGCGACGGTTGGGGCATTGCCTTCTTTGAAGGCCGGGGTTGTCGGGTTTTTTTGGACTCCAAAGCCACAATCGAGTCACCGGTGACTGATATCGTGCGCAAATATCCGATCCACTCGAAGAACGTCATAGCCCATATCCGCAAGGCGACCCAAGGACACGTCGCGTTAGAGAATTGTCATCCGTTTCAGCGCGAACTGTGGGGGCGTTACTGGATATTTGCCCACAACGGTAATTTGGAGAATTTCCATCCCGAAAAATTTGAATTATTTCGGCCCGTCGGCCAAACTGACAGTGAGCAGGCTTTTTGCCATCTGCTTGAACGGATAAGCAGGGAGTTTCCAAGTGGCTATCCGGGCAGTTTGGAAATATACCGGTTTTTAGGAAAAGTGGCTGGTGATATATCATCTTTTGGAACCTTCAATTTTCTGTTGTCCAACGGCGAGTTCTTGTTCGCCCATTGTTCCACCAAGCTGTATTACTTAGTCCGCAAAGCGCCTTTTGGCGACGCTCATTTGATCGACCAAGACATCACCGTAGACTTCAGCCAAGTCGCGGGTAAAAACGACAAAGTAGCGGTGATTGCCTCTGCCCCTTTGACGGATAATGAAGCCTGGATTGCCTTGACACCTGGTCAATTGTTAATGTTTTATGAAGGCGAGCCAGTTTTTTTGTTGTAAATTGGGCGATTTCCGTAACGCCGTTAATCTGGTTAAAATAATTGGCTGGTTCCCAAGCTCCAGCTTGGGAACCCTTACCTATCAAGCGCCTGCTTGCTCGTTGACCGTTCCTCGGGAAGCAGGAGCTTCAAAGACCGCGTTCCCAAGTGGAGCTTCACTGCCATTAAGTTAAGCCGTCATACCGGCAGGGATTGCCGGTATCCAGAACACAGGGATGTGAATCTAGCCTGCCCTCCATGGCCTCTGGGTTCGGGCATTCCCTGCCGGAACGACGCGATTTTTCTTAACTTAATGGCAGTGAAGCTGGAGCTTGGGAACGAGCTAAAAAAACTATTTTTTTAGGAGTAACCCTAATATGACCGAACATCTTGTCGCGGCGATTCAATTTGCCGCCAGTACCGATGTGAAAACTAACCTGAAAACTGTGGCCACACTCGTTGCCAAAGCCGCCGACAGGGGGGCCGGACTCGTCGTTTTGCCTGAAAATCTTGCACTGATGGGATACCAGGAAACTGACAAGCTTCAATTCGCCGAAGTCGAGGGCAACGGACCCATCCAAGACTTCCTGTCCGACTTGGCTTCAAGCGCTTCGGTCTGGCTGATCGGTGGGACCATACCGATACATTCGTCACCCGGCAAGGTGCATGCCAGCAGCCTAGTGTTCGACGACTCGGGCGTGTGCGTGGGCCGCTACGACAAAATCCATTTGTTTGACGTAGACGTGCCTGGCAGCACAGAGCAATACCGGGAGTCTGCTACCATTGACGCCGGCAATACCCCGTTAGTGATTGATTCGCCATTCGGCAAACTGGGTGTGACGGTATGCTACGATCTGCGCTTCCCTGAACTCTACCGGCAATTGGCGGATGCCGGGGTGGAAATTCTTGCCGTTCCCGCAGCATTCACCGCCAAAACGGGTGCAGCGCATTGGGAATTGCTGCTTCGTGCGCGGGCAGTGGAAAACCTTGCCTATGTGGTGGCTGCGGGGCAAGGCGGGGTGCATGAAAACGGGCGGGAAACCTACGGCAACAGCATGATAGTCGACCCCTGGGGTACAGTGGTAGCGAGGCTGGGTACGGAACCCGGCGTGGCCGTGGGGCAAATCGACTTGGAAAGCCAAAAGCATTACCGGGAAGTTTTCCCGGTCCTCACTCACCGAAGGCTGGATTCGGTGCGATTCCTTTAAACTTCCCCACCCCAAAAGGGCGGGGGAATTCATAGGCACTTGATGACATGGCAAGGGCGCAATGGCGTTACGCAACCGTGTAGGCCGTAGCCCGGATGAAACCCGCTCTTGCGGGTGCAATCCGGGTAAAACCAGCCGCAAAACCCGGATTGCGCCGTACAGCGGTTATTGAAATCTGGCAATAATAATTGTGGCCGTTTATCCCGGATTACGCCGCAAGCGACTCCATCCGGGCTACAGGGCCGTAAGGGCGTAGCGGTACTCCGCGTATTGCGCCGAATGAGAATGGCATCCATGCGGCGCAATACGCCGGTGTACCGGCTATTCCGCCCTTCGAGGTTCAAGTATGGCAGATTGACTTAATAGCAGCACAGGAAACCGTGGGAACGATCAAACAATCAAAACATCACCTTCGGGCTTTGACTATCTTTCTGTTGCCTTCCACTGCCACGCGATCATGTTCCCTCTGTAGCAATTCGTCCTCCCATTCCTTGTATTCCTTGGCGATTACATCGTGAAATTCAGGCCATCGGGCTTTCAGCAGTTGGAAATCTGCCGCCGCTGCCTCACTTTCGGAGGGCGGCAAAGAACTAATGTAAATTGAAGCATAGACATAATGCGGCGCAACCCACTTGCTGCGTTTGTCGATGTAGGTGGAACTGTCGTTGCAACGGCAGAAAAAGAAATCGGCAATCAAACCCGATTTATTGCTATGAAGCGTCCGGTCAAGAACCACCCATCCATGCTCTTTGCTGTAACCCCACCAAGGGGGCGCATCCAATACTTTTGCCATATCTGTCCCTCAAAATTTAGCGCTGCCACTAATCAACCACGGGTTGGCGGTCAGAGACACTATTAGTTAGGAATAACTTAATTGTCATTTTACCGGCTTGCGTTTGGTCTTCCCCTTGCTTTCCTTGCGGGGGCTGTTGCCTTTCATTTGAGCTTTCATCATCGTGCTCCTTGGATTAATCGAAATCTAACTCATAACCATGATGCGCCTATTTTCCCTAAATTGACAGCAATATTTCCAACTCACTGCCGCACATACCAATTGCAATCAATTTTGTAAGCCACCGCCTGCCCAACCAAGGCCGAGGTGTGGATATTGACTTTGACCATGGCCATGCGCAGCAGCCGGGGCAAAAGCTTACCGCCATTGTCGGAGCGGTAAATCAAATCGGCCCAATGTTGACGCCGCCAAATCAATTCTTTGGGATCTTCGTAGCTTATGGCGCATAAGTCGTGTTCACCCAAAGCCTTTAAACTAGCTTGCTCGGATTCACGGGCGACTTGATGGAGGATTTTCACGCAGAGATCCGGGGTACGCAGCCTGAGATTAGACCCCAGACTATCGAATATCTCGTCAAGGCGTTCTTTGCTTATCATGGGGACCACATTTCAATCGTGAGTTGTAAAGGATGCTTAGTCATAATGCACCAATTCATAAGGCAGTGCGGGCTTTTTGCCGGCCGCCAAATCGGTAAGGAATTTCCAGAAGGCATTAGCCGAAGGCGGGCAACCGGGCAGGAAGTAATCCACCTTGACCAATTCATGAATGGGATGGACTTTATCGAGAAGCAATGGCAATTCTATGTCGTTGGGGACTTGAGGGTTCTCCAAGCCTTCGCCAGTGAGATAGGCTTCGGCAAGGCATTCTTCCAAAGGCACGAAATTTCGCATGGCCGGCAAACCGCCATTGATGGCACAAGCACCGATAGCCACAAGAATTTTGCAGGACTTGCGGAACTCGCGCAGGGTGTGGACATTTTCGCTGTTACAGACGCCACCCTCAATCAGGCCAATGTCCACAATCTCGCTACAGTGCTTGATATCGGTAAACGGTGAACGGTCAAATTCAATGACCTCGGCCAAATCGACGATGCGTTCATCAATGTCAAGAAAAGACATGTGGCAGCCAAAACACCCGCCTAGGGAGGTGGTGGCGACTTTCAACTTAGCCATGGTTCTTTTCCTCCTGTGCCATTCCTGCGGCCATTGACACTTCCCCAATAGGCTTGTTGTCGTAGATGCGCTGACCAATCGGAATTTCGAAGCCATGCCGCTTGACGATGATAGCGCCGACCGGACACACATGGGCAGCCTTGTCGGTGGCTTCCATGCTGCTATCCTTGAGTTGACCACTGGGTGAATTGACTATCAGGTGGTTGTTGATGCCGCGCCCGGAAATGGCAAAAACGTCTTTGCCATCCACTTCATGGCTGGCCCGCACACACATTTCGCAAAAAATACAGCGGTTGCGGTCAAGCAGAATGTCCGGGTGTGATGAGTCTGTCTCCCGTTTGGGGTAAAACAGTGGAAAGCGGTTATCCAGCATATTCAGCGAATAGGCAATCGCTTGAAGTTTACAATTGCCGCTTTTCTCGCAACCAGGGCAGAGATGGTTGCCTTCGACGAACAACATCTGGATGATGGTGCGCCGATTTTCGTTCAACTCCTTGGTATTGTTCAAAATGTTTTGACCCTCGGCGGCAGGAAAGGTGCAGGCGGAGCTGTTGCGACCGTTTATTTTTACCTCGCATAGCCTGCAGTTGCCCTGGGGGATTAGCTCGGGATTGTGACAAAGGTGCGGAATGTAAATGCCCGCACGGATCGCCGCTTCCATGATGGTGTCCCCATCTTTAAACGAGACCGGCTTCCCGTCAATGGTTAATGTATTTTTACTCATATTCCCTCCTGTTCCAAATGGGCCATGGCATCGTCCCGCGCACTCATCCGTCTGGCGGTTTCCAATGACTCGTCCAAATCAAACCCTGGCTCGAAGCTAACATCCTTGAGACGGGCCTTGTAGGCATCGGGGAAATGCGATAATGTGCTCAAAACTGGGTTGGCGGCGGATTGCCCAAGTCCGCAATGGCTGGTGGTTTTGATGAACCGGGCAAGGCTGGCCATTCCAACTAGGTCTAAAGCAGCGGAGTGACCTTCGCATATCTTGTCTACTTCGTTCTTCAGTAGGGTCGTGCCAACTCGGCAAGGGGTGCAAAATCCACAGCTTTCATGGGCAAAAAAGTGGGTGAAATTGCGGACGATATCTAAAATATCGCAGCTTTTGTCGAAAACCATGAACGAGCCACCTGTGGCCAAATCCTCAAAGGCCAACTGACGATGGTATTCCCGCCCCGAGATGATGCTCCCCGACGGCCCTCCGACTTGGACAGCCAGGGTATTTTCCGCGCCGCAATCGAGAAGTATCTCGGCGATGGTGACGCCAAAGTCGTATTCGTAAATGCCGGGGCGTTCGCAGTTGCCGCTTACACTGATTATTTTACTGCCCTTGGATTTCTCCGTGCCATGAGTGGCAAACCAAGCCCCCCCGTACAAGGCAATGGCTGCAACGCAGGCAAAGGTTTCCACATTGTTGACCACGGTAGGCTTGCCTAAATAGCCGCTGACCACCGGGTAAGGGGGACGGATGCGAGGGATGCCGCGTTTGCCTTCTAAGGATTCGATCAAGGCCGACTCTTCACCACAGACATAGGCACCTGCACCCATATAGATTTCGATATCAAAATCAAAGCCCTGCCTACCGAGAATGCTGTCGCCCAGAAGGTTTTTTCGACGACGGTCAGCCAGCACCGCTTCCAGTTGAGGGCGCAGATGGAGGTATTCGCCCCGCAGATAGAGAAACCCTTGCTTTGCCCCAACAACGCCGGCACAGACCGTCATGCCTTCAAAAACTTGGTGAGCATGGCTATTGAGGAGTATGCGGTCTTTGAATGTACCCGGCTCCCCTTCGTCGGCGTTGCAAATCACATAGCGCTCATGCTGCCCTGCAATCGGCAATCCATTAAGGTCTTCCGGCCCCTCTGCGCAGTACCTCCATTTCCATGCGGTCTCAAAACCCGCCCCCCCACGCCCGCGCAGACCGGAACGGTTAATCTCCTCAAATATTTCGTCAAACCCATTGCGAACCGCCTGCCTCAAAGCCGCACCCACTTCAATAGGGTTTTCTAGCAACAGGCCGGGATATTGAATATTGTCTTCTATCTTGAAGAACTCTTCGGGCCAGTTTTCCACAGGCACATCACGCTCCACCAATTCGGCGATACTGTCAATGCGATCTCCGTTCAATCGCGATAGCCAATGGCCATTGACTAGTCCGGCAGGCCCTTGGTCACACAGACCTGTGCAAGAGGTGAAACCAAGGCTCACCCGGCCATCGGCGCGTGTTTGGCCCGGTTCAACCCCCAGCTTGGCGGAAAAATAATCCATCAGTTTGCGGCTACCCATCATCTGGTCGGTAATGGAGTCGCTGAGCAAAATGTGGAAGCGGCCTTGTTGTTCTAAGGAAAGTAGGCTATAAAACTCAATTACCTCTTGCACTTGGGTGCGGGGTATCTTCAGTTCGTTGGCGATGTTCTCCCTTGCATCGGTTGGTACGCAATGGAATTCCTCCTGCACATCTCGCAGTATTTGCAACAATTGGGTTGGCTTGCTGTCATGCTTGCGCACAAAGCCTAAAATTTTATCCTGTTCGGTTTCGGACCAAGTCATAAAATAGCACCTATTGGTTGACGAATGGCAGAATTGTAACAGGATAAAGCGGCTTGGGCTTTAGCAATCAACTTTCTCGCACAGTCAAAAATAAAGCATTGATATTATTGAGCAATATTCACCCTTCCATGCCAGCAATTCTCAATTTGGCAAAGATTGTAAGGGCGGGTTTGGAACCCGCCCCTACAGAGGCGATTTAATTTTGAATTATCAATGTATTATGAACAGGATGCGGAATGTCGAATCGTAGGGGCGGGTTCCAAACCCGCCCGGTTTAGTTCAAAATGAGAATTGCTGCTTCTATGCTGGAATGACGAAATTCACATGAGTTTGAGTTAAAATTCCCCGTCCGGCACAGAAAGGCCGACTCGGTTTTTAAAACCGAATCGGTCTAGCCATTAAATTACCTTTGATATGCATGCCTTCCCCCCCTTAAGCCTCTACATCCATATACCCTGGTGCGTCCGCAAGTGTCCTTATTGCGATTTCAACTCCCACGCGGCGACCGGCAGTCTGCCCGAAGCAGCTTATGTCGTAGCGTTATTAGCCGATCTGGAACAGGATTTGACTAAGGTCGCAGGGCGTACAGTGTCAACCGTGTTCATCGGCGGTGGCACACCCAGCTTGTTCAGTGCGGAGGCCATCCGTGCCTTGCTGGACGGCATCGCCGCACGGCTACCTATCGAAAGTCAAGCGGAAATCACTCTCGAAGCCAACCCCGGCACGGCAGAAAGCAGCAAATTCAAAGGTTTCCGCGATGCTGGCATCAACCGTCTGTCCATCGGGATACAAAGCTTCAATGATGGGCATTTACAGGCTTTGGGCCGCATCCACGACAGCCAGGAAGCCAAGCTTGCCGTCGAAATTGCCAAAGCGTCTGGTTTTACCAACTTCAATCTGGATTTGATGTTCGGCCTGCCTAGCCAAACACGCGAGGAGGCGCTGGACGACATTCTCTGTGCGATGGAGTTTCAACCCATGCACTTGTCGTTTTACCAACTGACCTTGGAGCCTAACACGTTGTTTCATAGATACCCGCCCTCGCTTCCCGAAGACGACACCCTATGGAGAATACAGGAAGCCTGCCAAGCACTGCTGGCTGAAAGGGGTTATCACCAATACGAGGTTTCCGCTTATTCCAGAGAGGGTTTCCGCTGTAGCCATAACGTAAACTATTGGCGTTTTGGCGATTATTTAGGGATAGGCGCTGGTGCCCATGGGAAACTCACCGATACTTCTGGTAACATTACCCGTACTTGGAAAATCCGTCACCCGGCCCGTTATTTGGAAACCGCAGGCACTTTAGCGAGCATAGGGGGGTGCGATGTGTTGGAAAAACACGAGTTGCCTCTGGAATTTATGATGAACCACCTACGCTTGAGGGAAGGCTTTGGGGAGGAGGAGTTCACCGACCGCACCGGACTGCCCATGAATGCGCTTGAACCGGCGCTTTCACAGTGCTTAGAAGATGCCTTGTTGGAGAAGTGTGAAGGTTTTATACGCTGTACGGACAAGGGCTGGAATTTTTTGGATGATGTGTTGGGAAAGTTTATATAGAAGATGAAATTTACAGAGATAAAGCAACAAGGCATCCATATCTTGTCTCAATATCTTGGTGATGTGGAGGCTGAAAGGTTTATTTCCTTAATTCAAAGAGAACGCTTCGATTATACAAAGTGGCGGCAAGGGCTGGATGATGAGTCGAGTATTGAGGAAATCAGCCGAAATGCCATGTTGCTCAGAACACGTGATCAAGCCTAATATTTAAACATGAAAGGTGACCACGTTCTCCCGTATTTTCGCTCGCCAAGCGGCTTCATTCGGGCTACGACTGTAATCAATTCGGCGCTGGGATGTTGGGTAAGGGCAACGATGGATATGTCACCCAATCTACGCTGCTCGATATACAGCGTTTTCTTTGACTAAACTAATATAAGAGAAGTTCCAATCAAGCCACTGACTTTAATGAAAACTAGCAAAACCACCATGAAGTTTTTTACTAACTATTTGATGTTGAAAACGCTGTATGTCCCATGAAACATTTTCCCGCCAAGAAGAGCCTCAAGGTTCGAGTGACCGGGGTTTCGGCTTGGTTTTTTGCGGCTTCTTTTTAATCCTTGCCGTTTTAAATTATTTCGCCAAACTTCCATTTCGGATTGATCCGGCTTATCTCACCGCTTGCCCATTCTGGTCCGCCCACCCGGAACTTAAGGGTCATGCCCTGACGCTGACATTCGCTATCGTCAGTGGGGTTTTTTTACTATTGGCGCTAATCGTTCCTAAGGCCTTGGCACCGCTGAATTGGGTATGGACAAAATTCGGTCTTTTGCTCCACAAGATTGTCAGCCCGATAGTCCTGGGCTTTCTGTTTTTTCTGGTGTTCACGCCAATCGGCATCATGATTAGGTTATTCGGCGGCGATCCACTCCGCCTGCGTTTCGATTCCAAAGCCCCATCCTATTGGATTGAGCGATCCCCGCCGGGCCCCGCCCCGGACAGTCTGAAAAATCAATTTTGAGGGTTTTCGATGAGTTTCATTGCTGAGTTATGGCGATTTCTGCGTGTTCGCAAAAAGTTTTGGCTCTTGCCGATTATCATTTCCATGTTGTTGCTTGGCGGATTGTTGGTCTTGGCGCAAGGGTCTGCCATCGCACCTTTTATTTACACGCTATTTTGATGGCTTGCTAACATCATGCGAATTCTAGGCATTTCCGCGTTTTACCACGACAGCGCGGCGGCATTGGTGGGTGACGGGTCAATTATTGCAGCGGCCCAAGAAGAACGCTTCACTCGAAAAAAACACGACTCCGGGTTTCCCCGCCATGCCATCGACTACTGTCTGGATGAAGCCGGAATCGCCCTGGATGACATCGACTTTGTGGTTTTTTACGACAAGCCTTTTTTAAAGTTCGAGCGGCTGCTGGAAACCTACCTTGCTTTCGCCCCAAAGGGTTTCACCTCTTTTCGCAAGGCCATGCCGGTTTGGCTGCGCGAGAAGCTTTTTCTTAAAGATTTGTTGAGCAAGGAGCTGAAGCGTCATGCCCCAAAATTCGATTGGGAATCGAAACTGTTGTTTTCCGAACACCATCTCAGTCATGCCGCCAGTGCCTTCTATCCTTCACCTTTCGAGGAAGCCGCGATACTCACCATGGACGGCGTGGGTGAATGGACTACCACCTCGGTAGCCCTAGGCCATGGAAATGAATTGAATGTCATCAAGGAAATTCATTTCCCCCATTCTTTGGGGCTGTTATATTCGGCATTTACTTATTACACCGGATTCCGGGTCAATTCCGGCGAATACAAAGTCATGGGTCTCGCCCCCTATGGGGAACCACGCTATTTCAATACGATTTTGGATAACTTGATTGATCTCAAGGCTGATGGTTCTTTCCGGCTGGACCTGTCTTATTTCGATTATTGCACCGGCTTGACCATGACTAATGCGAAGTTCCATAAACTCTTCGATGGCCTTCCCCGAAAGCCTGAGGAACGGCTGACCCAAAGGGAAATGGACTTGGCTGCATCAATCCAAGCGGTTACCGAAGAGGTGGTGCTACGCCTGACGCGGTCACTGGCTGCGGAAACTGGCATGAAAAATCTTTGCCTGGCCGGCGGTGTCGCACTTAACTGCGTGGCCAACGGCAAAGTGCTGCGTGACGGCCATTTCCAAAACATCTGGGTTCAACCGGCGGCGGGGGACGCGGGTGGAGCCTTGGGTGCGGCACTGGCCGGCTATTATTGTCACCAGCGTCAACCTAGGTTATTAGATGCCGAAGGCAGGGATGCCATGCATGGCTCTTATCTTGGCCCCAATTTCCGGCAGGATGAGGTTGAAAGGCGCTTGCGGGCAGCGGGGGCACACTTTCATGTGCTGGATGATGAGGCTATCATAGATGCCAGTGCCACCGCCTTGGCCGGGGAGAAAGCCTTAGGCTGGTTTCAAGGCCGCATGGAGTTTGGTCCGCGCGCCTTGGGAGGCCGTTCGATACTGGGGGATGCACGTTCGCCTTCCATGCAATCGGTACTCAACCTGAAGGTCAAATTCCGAGAGTCTTTCCGGCCTTTCGCCCCATCAATATTAAGGGAAGATGTAGCCGACTGGTTTGAACTGGACGGCGACAGCCCCTATATGTTGATGGTGGCGGACGTGGTGAAAAATCGGCGCATACCCATGACAGCCGAACAGCTTGCCCTTTTTGGCATTGACAAGCTGAACGTCCCCCGCTCGGAGATTCCTGCGATCACCCATGTGGATTACTCGGCAAGAATCCAGACGGTTCACGCCGAAACCAATCCTCGCTACTATGCACTGATTGCAAGGTTTAAGGAATTGACCGGTTGCCCCGTGATCGTCAATACCAGTTTCAACGTCCGTGGCGAACCCATCGTAGGCACACCGGAAGATGCCTTCCGCTGTTTCATGGGTACGGGGATCGAGCGGCTGGCGGTTGGAAACTGCTTTTTGCTCAAAGAAGAACAGGATTCCAAGCTTAAACAAAATTATGAAACCCAGTTTGATTTGGATTAACCTATGAACAATAACGCCGTCCACGTCACCCTGCCCGGTTTGATTCTTCTTAACCAGTCTGCGGTCGGGCTGAAACTGCGTCACAGCCATATCCAATCGGCTCAGAGCGGCAATTACCTGTCCAGTTTCAAGGGGCGTGGCATGGAGTTTGACGAAACGAGGCTATACACCCCCGGTGACGATGCCCGCAACATGGATTGGCGCGTAACTGCCCGCACTGGCAAGGCCCATACCAAATTGTTTAGGGAAGAGCGGGAACGTCCGGTGTTCCTTTCCGTGGATGCCCGCGCGGCGATGTTTTTTGCCACCCGTGGCGCGTTCAAGTATGTCCAGGCCGCACGCATGGCTGCGTTGACCGCATGGAGCGCCCAACGCCATGGCGACCGCATCGGCGGTCAAGTGTTCACCGAAGAAAGCGGTGTCGAGTTGAAACCGGAGCATGGGCATCGTGCAGTGTTGCATTTGTTACAGAAATTGGTCGATGGTGGGCCTTCTGGTGGGCAAAACGCCTTTGCGGGCCTAGATCAGGCTTTGGCTAGACTGGTCCATCATGCACGGCCTGGCAGCCTAGTTTTTGTTTTTAGCGACTTTCGTGGACTCGGCAAAGCCGGCGAGTTTAGCCTGATGCGTTTGCGTCGCCATTGCGATGTCGCCTTAGTTTTCCTCTACGACCCGCTGGAAATCCAACTGCCTACCAGCGGTCGCTACCGTTTCGCCCTTGGCGACCGGGAAATGTCGCTAGACGCATCCCCTGCTGCCGCCAAGCTGCACACAAGCCGTTTTGGCCAACGCCGCGACGCCCTTGCCGAGATTGCCCGGCAACACCGTATGCGTTTCATTCCCTGCCAGACCACCGACGATCCATTGATGGTCTTGCGGGAAAGCCTGCGCACCCGCCATTCCAATGGAGCGCCGGGCGTCTACTCGGCGGCAGGCGATGCCGGTATTGCAGGACAGCCAGGCTATTAGCCATTACCAGCACTAAAACCATGGAACCGAATCTACCCCTACGCGATATCCACTTGCCTAACCCTATTGGTTGGTGGCCGCCGGCTCCCGGTTGGTGGTTGCTGTTTTTCGGCATTCCGGCGCTGCTGATTTTGCTGTGGTGGCTTTGGCGCTGGTTACGGCGCAAGACTGTGAAAAAACTGGCTCTTGCCGAACTAGAATTGATTGCCCAAAGCGATGCGAATGTGCGCGACAAAGTGCAAGACCTTGCGATTCTGTTGCGCAGGGTTTCATTGAGCCTCTACCCCCGTGAGCAGGTAGCCAGTTTGGTGGGTGAGCAGTGGCTTGCCTTTCTAGACGGACCCATGGGGAATGACAGTTTCAGCCACGGCGTGGGGCGGTTATTCATCGAAGCCCCTTATCGGCGGGAAGCCCAAGCCGATTTGGACGCACTGTATGCGCTTTGCCGGGAGTGGATCAATCACCACCCCAATAAAAGCTTGAAAGACGGCATCACGCAACGGCGCAACGACGCAACGTAAAAGCAGAAGTATGGCAACAGGGGGCTTTGGTCATCGTTCAGCCCAATGGGTGAGCTTGTGGAGTGCGGCGACTCGTCGCCGCACTCCAAATTTGGTGGGCTGAACGATGACCTAAGGACCAACAGGGAGATGAGGATAACTTTTAAAATTCACCATATCCAGTTTTGGACCACTACAGTAGCCAAGTTCTCCCGGATTTCGCCGTAAACGGCTACATCCGGGCTTCGAAACTTTGGAATTGCTGGTGGTGAAATGTGATTTTTCTTCCTTCCAGCGTTTTCATGTTTAAAAACTGACTAAAAATGAATATGCAAACAATCTCTGATTTAAAGAAATGTCTAGCACAACCATATGCCGTATCAGGTAACCATTTGATGTTGAAAACGCTGAACGCTGTATGATCGAATTTGCCTGGCCTTATGTTTTCCTCTGCCTACCGTTGCCTTGGCTGGTCAGGCGGTTCATGCCATTGGTGGATGCCTCCCGGCAAGCCGCCTTACGGATGCCATTCCTTGATGAACTGGAAGACCTGCCATCCTCCCATCGCATTGCCACCGCCAATCCCGGCATCCTTTGGTTGGTCATTGCTGCCTGGGTGTTGTTGGTGACAGCGGCGGCCAGGCCGCAATGGTTGGGGGAACCCATCGAATTGGCCATGAGTGGACGCGACTTGATGCTGGCGGTAGACCTTTCAGGGAGTATGCAAATCCAAGACTTCAAACTAAACGGACGGGCAGTGGACCGCCTGACGGCGACCAAGTTCGTGGCCGGACAATTCATCGAACGCCGGGCAGGGGATCGCATCGGCTTGATACTGTTCGGAGACAGCGCCTATTTGCAAGCCCCGCTTACCTTCGACCGTAAAACTGTCCACACCCTGCTGGAGGAGTCCGCTATTGGCTTGGCCGGCGAAAAAACAGCCATCGGCGATGCCATCGGCTTGGCTATCAAACGCCTGCGCGGCAACCCGGAAAATCAGCGCATCCTGATTCTGCTTAGCGACGGCGCCAACACGGCGGGCGAGGTCCAGCCCCTGCAAGCCGCCGAACTGGCAGTCAAGGAAAAGCTGAAGATCTACACCATCGGCGTGGGCGCTGATGAAATGGTCATCAGGGACTTCTTCGGTACTCGCCGGGTCAACCCCTCCGAAGACTTGGACGAAAATACCATGACCGCACTGGCTACGAAAACCGGTGGCCGTTACTTCCGCGCCCGCGATACGGAAGAACTGGAGAAAATCTATGCAATGCTGGACGAGTTGGAGCCTGTGGAGAAGGACAAGCGCTATTACCGCCCACGCGCTGAGTTGTTTCCCTGGCCTTTAGGGTTTGCTTTGATTGTGACGGGAGGTTTGGTTTTGGTGAAATTGAAAAACTGATACAGCGTTTTCACCTCTTGAAGAGTTATTTGAAAATCGGATGGTTGTGCAAATAATTTAGGCCATGGCTTGTTTTGATGCGCATCATTATTTAAATTACTTTTCAAATTTGAAAACGCTGTAGCACAAACCAACTATACGAGAGGACGCAAGTATGCAAACCCAAGTTTGTCATGTTGTGGAAAAACTGCAACATCTATCGCCCAAAAGATTGGCAGAAGCTGATGATTTTATTGACTTTATTCAGCTTCGGGATCAGAGCGACAGTTTGCGTAGGGATTTCGCACTAGCCTCTGAAGCGGCTTTTGCCAAGATATGGGATAACGACGACGATGCCATCTACGATAAGCTATGACTTTGGCGATGTGGATTCACACCTTGACTGGGGTGTTGTCACTACTGATTGGGGGGTTGGTGTTGCTAGGCTGGCAATTTGATGTCGGTTTTTTAAAAAGCCTCAATCCGCAATGGGTTTCGATGAAGCCCAATACCGCAGTGTGCTTCATGTTGGTTGGTTTGGCATGGATTGCCAGCGCGGGTGCGGCATCCCTGTTGTCAACAGGGCTGTCGCGAATCTGCTCGTCACTGGCTGGCTTGGTCGGATTGCTGAGCCTTGCTGAATACCTTTTCAAGATTGATTTTGGCATAGACCCGTTGCTTTTCGTTGACTCTCCCGATGCGGTGGGCACATCGCATTTGGGGCGGATGGCCCCCGATGCGGCACTCTGTTTCATGTTGTTGGCGGCGGCGATGTGGCTGTCAACGTTAAAAAGGGCAATCTGGCACTTTTTCGCATTGGCAGTCCTAGGCACTTTGGTGGTCAGTGTGGCACTGGCAGACATCTTGTTTTTTCACAGTGCGTTTAGCTCCACCTATAGCATTGCGTACTATTGGGGGGGTCTGACGATGATGGCGGTTCCGACGGCATCGCTGTTCGTCCTGCTCGGTGCGGTGATCGTGTGGGAGGCTTGGCGGCAAAGCCTCAAGTTGGGTACACTGAGCGGAAATGCCGTGGCGTTGAACGCTTTTTGGAGCGTTTTGCTGGTGGGTTCTCTGGCCTGGAACCTGCTTCAGGAATATAGTCACACGCTTGATGCGGCCAAAGACATCGCTCGTGCCAACATTTACGAGGGCATTCGCGGCGGCATAGACTCCTCCGTATCTTTGGCCCCCTACTTGGCAAAAAGCACGCAACGCATCAATGAGTTGTCGCTAACCCACGGCATAGTCTGGCTGTTTGGTTTGGCTGGTTTTGGCTTTGCCTATCGGCGAGAGCATTTTCTGGAAAAGGAACGGCAACTTACGGCTGAGGCATTGCAATCAAACATGGAACGCTTTCGAATTGCCGCCGAGACTTCAAATGATCTAATCTACGAGTGGGATATAGGTCAACGTGTCCAGTGGTTTGGTGACATAGACGGACTGCTGGGCTATCAGTTGAACGAATTTCCACGAACTCTGCAAGCGTGGCGAGATTCTTTGCATCCCGACGATGCCGAGTCTATCATGGCCGCCTTGCATGCCCATCTGCGGCAAGGCGCACCGTATGCCACAGAATATCGGATACAATGCAAGGACGGAACCTACCGTTGGTGGTCGGCACGGGGATTTACCGAAAAATCGCCGGATGGAAACCTTGTCCGTATGATAGGCACGGTCACCGATATCACCCAGCGCAAGCAGATGGAAGAGAAATTGCTCGACGCAGAATTGCGCCTACGCGCATTGATCGAATCGAAGATAGTCGGCATCATCATTGCAGATTCCGCAGGCGCAATCAGCGAGGCGAACGATGGCTTTCTAAGCATGCTCGGTTACACTCGTGAGGAATTTGAGGGTTGCAAGCTGCGCTGGGACGATCTAACCCCGCCTGAGCATCAGGCCAATGATTTGCTTGCCAGCCAACAATTGAAAGACCGGGGCATCGTTTCGCCGTGGGAAAAAGAATATCTGCACAAGGACGGCCATCGTGTGCCGGTTCTGGTTGGCGCTGCCGGTTTCCAGAGGGTCATGGGCGAAGTCAATGCGGTTTGCTTTGTATTGGACCTGACAAGCCGCAAAAGGGCTGAGCTTGAACTACGTCAAAGCGAAGAACGTTTCCGGGCTATTTTCGAGCAAGCCTCCATTGGCGTGGCGCAAATCTTATCAAAGACGGGCGAACCCGTTTTGGTGAACAAAAAATATTGCGAAATTACCGGTTACAGCGACGAAGAAATGCTCCATACTAGCATTCGAACGATTGTCCACCCTGATGATTTGCACAGTGACTTGGATAATATGCAGCTTTTGTTTGCAGGGAAGATACCCAGTTTCACCATGGAAAAAAGGTACTATCATAAACAAAGTCATATTGTGTGGGTCCATTTGACCGTTTCGCCGATGTGGTTGCCGGGACAGACTCCTACTTATCATATTGCCATCGTGGAAGACATCACCTCGCGCAAGCAGACCGAAGGGTATCTAGCCTCCACACTGGCAAACCTTGAGCGTTCCAACAAAGAATTGGAGCAATTCGCCTATATCGCCTCCCATGACTTGCAAGAACCCTTGCGCATGGTCGCCAGCTACACCCAATTACTGGCCCAGCATTGCGAAGGGCAACTCGACGATAAGGCGCAAAAATACATCGGCTACGCGGTGGATGGGGCGATGCGCATGCAGCGACTGATCAATGACTTATTGGACTACTCCCGCGTCCAAACGCAAGGGCATGCACCACAATTGGTCAATGCCGAAGCCGCCTTGGCCGATGTGGTCAGGAACCTATCGGCCACCCTTTTGGAAAACCAGGCGATTATCACCCACGAGGGACTGCCTTCTCTCACTGTCGATGAGGTACAGTTCCAGCAACTATTGCAGAACCTCATCGGCAATGCCATCAAGTTCCGCCGCGAGGAGGTACCGCGAGTCCATATTTCCGCCCGTGACTGTGGGCATGAATGGCTGTTTACCGTGAGGGACAACGGCATTGGCTTCGAAGCCAAGTTCGCCGAACGCATTTTCCAGATATTCCAGCGCCTGCATACCCGGCAGGAGTATCCCGGCACGGGAATTGGCCTTGCCATCTGCAAGCGCATCGTCGAGCGGCATGGCGGTAAAATAAGCTGCGATTCGATGCCGGGAATGGGTTCTACATTTTATTTCACACTGCCGAAATCAAAAGAAATAAGGGTATAAAATGAATGAACACAACCGCCCCAAGCCAATTAACATCTTACTGATTGAAGACAATCCGGGGGATGCGGAGCTGGTGCGCATCGCATTGGAACAAGCTAAACTTTATAACCAATTGCTGGTGGTCGGTGACGGCGAAAAAGCCATCGCGTTACTGCGCCAGCAAGCGCCATACGAAGACATCCAGAGGCCAGAGCTTATTTTATTGGACCTAAACTTGCCCGGTACAAGTGGCTTTGAGGTGTTATCGGAAATCAAGTCAGACAAGGAACTGATGCGCATACCGGTCGTCGTGCTAACTAGTTCGAAGGCCGATGAGGACATTTTGAAGAGCTACAATCTACATGCCAATTGTTTCATCAACAAACCCCTGGACCTGAGCCAGTTTCTGAATGTAGTCGGTTGCATTGAGACGTTTTGGTTGAGCATCGTCATATTGCCGCCCGATGGGCACAAAGACAGACAATGACTACCCCACTTCGCGTCCTGCTGGTCGAGGACAATCCGGGCGATGCCGGACTGATTGAAGAAATATTGTCGAAGGACGATGCCAAAGGATTTTCAATCCATTGTGTGACGCGATTGAATACAGCTCTCGAACAGGTTAAAACGGATGCCTTTGATGTCATTCTGCTGGATTTGGGTTTGCCTGACAGCGCGGGCCTAGACACGCTGTTTGCCATGAAAAAAGGGGCTGCCAACCTGCCTATCGTGGTGCTGACCAGCAACCAGGACGACCATATGGGTTTGGCGGCTATTCACCATGGTGCACAGGATTATGTGGTCAAAGGGCATGACCAAGGCGTGTTCTTGTGCCGTGTGCTGCGCTATGCGGTGGAGCGCCATCAAAACGAGGCACGCCTGCGTCAGGCCGCCACGGTGTTTGAGAATACCAGCGAAGGCATCACGGTGACGGATGCGCAAGAGCGCATCCTTCTGGTCAATCAGGCGTTTTGCAAATTCACCGGTTACACCGAAAACGAAGTGTTGGGCCAAACCCCCCGCATGTTTCAGTCTGGACGGCATGACCGGTATTTCTATGCAGCCATGTGGGCCGACATCAAAACAACCGGGCACTGGCGGGGCGAGGTTTGGAACCGACGGAAAAGCGGCGAAATCTATCCCCAATTGTTGAGCATCAGCGCGGTTAGGGATGAATTAGGCGAGACCACGCATTATGTCGGTGTCTTTGCCGACCTAACGGAAATTAAGGCCACTGAGGCTAGGATCGAATTTCTTGCCCACCACGATGCGCTGACTGAGTTGCCCAACCGGCTGTTGCTGGGTTTTTACTTGGGGCATTGCATCGAACTGTCGCGGCGGGAAGGACAGCAACTCGCAGTGCTGATATTGGATTTGGATCATTTCAAAGACATCAACGATAGCTTTGGCCATCCGGCTGGCGATGAACTGTTGAAAAGCGTGGCGTGCCGGCTTACGCAACGCCTGAGAGGCACGGACATGTTGTCCCGCCTAGGCGGGGACGAATTCGCAATCGTGCTGGATAACATTTCCCATCCACGGGATGCCATCCAAGTGGCCCAGGACATTATTAAGTTGATCTCCGAAACCTGCCGTTTGGGCAATGGCCTTGAAGTGCATGTCGGTACCAGCATAGGAATCAGCCTGTTTCCGGGGCAGGGCGAAACGTCTGAGGAATTGCTATCGCAGGCCGATGCGGCGATGTACAAAGCCAAGTCCACAGGCCGGGGTAACTACCAGTTTTTCTCCGACGAGTTGACCTTGGCGACCCGCGAGCGCATTGCCTTGGAAGAACATTTGCGCAAAGGCATCGCCAACGGGGAATTGCGAGTCCACTACCAAGCCCAGTTGGACATCGCCACAAGCCGCATTATCGGTGCCGAAGCTTTGGTGCGTTGGCAAGACCCCGTCAGAGGGCTGATACCGCCCAACCGTTTCATTGCCATGGCAGAGGAGACTGGACTGATTGGTGCGTTAGGCGAATGGGTATTGCGTGAAACTTGCCGCCAAGGGCGGCAGTGGATCGACGCGGGTCTGCCTCCACTCAGTTTGGCGGTCAATATTTCCGCGCATCAGTTGCGCTACTCCCATATGCAGGAAATCGTGAGTGCCGTGTTGGAGGAAACCGGCTTCCCTGCCAAATGGCTGGAATTGGAACTGACCGAAGGCACACTGATGCAACATGAACTTGAGTCGGTGGCTATCCTGCAAAGTTTGCGTGACCTAGGCGTGAGCCTGTCCATCGACGACTTTGGCACTGGCTATTCGTCCCTGGCCTATCTTAGGCTTTTTCCGGTTGATTCCTTGAAAATCGACAAGCAATTCATCGACGATATTCCCAACGACAAAAATGACATGGAAATCACCTCAGCCATTATTGCATTGGCTCATGCGATGAATTTAAAAGTCTTGGCCGAGGGCGTGGAAACCTTGGCGCAGCTTGAGTTCCTGAAAAAAAAGGGCTGTGACACTTATCAAGGTTATTATCACAGCCGACCCTTGCCGGTAGATGAGTTTGAGCTTCTGCTTCTCAGCAATTCTCATTTTGAGCCGAAACGATAGTTGATGGGATTGAAAGGTCTGCCCCAAATTGGATTAATTCATGCCTAATATTGCACTATAATGATGCATAAAAAGCTATATTAAAAAGGGCAAAAGCAAGCAGCAATTCTCAATATGGCCCAAAGCTATGATTGTGCAGTAATACTCATTTTGGCAAAGCCTGTAAGGCGGGTTTGGAACCCGCCCCTACGCAGGCAATTTAATCTTGGCCTGCATCTTGCTCTCAACTGGATATGAATAAAATGGCCCCAGCCCAATTTTACCGTCGCATCTTGGATAACCTGTCCGATGCGGTGCTTTTATTCGACAATGCTCTTACCCTGGTATACATCAACCAACCAGGAGAGATGATGTTTGCTTGGAGCGCCCGGCATGTGTTGGGAAATCGAGCCCAGCAAGTGTTTTTCTTTAGCGATCAAGGCATGGAAGAAGACATGCAGCGTGTGCTCGCTTCCGACAGTACACTGACTGTGCGCAACGTGGTCTTGGCCTTGCCGCTGCATCCCATGACCGTCAACGTGACAATGACCCCTGTTTCTGATGGGAAGACACCCATGTTGTTGGTCGAAGTCCAGCAGGTTGACCGGCATTTGCGCATCTCCATGGAGGAACAATTAATCGCCCAGCAAAATGCGTCCAAGATGTTGCTACGCGGGTTGGCCCATGAAATTAAGAATCCGCTTGGCGGGTTGCGCGGTGCGGCTCAATTGCTCGACCAAGAATTGCCCGAGCAAGAATTGCGCGAATACACCAGCATCATCATTGAGGAGTCTGACCGGCTTCAGTCTCTGGTTGATCGTATGCTGGCACCGAACAAGCCCGCCCATAAAAGCCTGATCAATATCCATCGGGTATTGGAGCGGGTGCGCCAATTGGTGCAGGTGGAAGCGCCCCGCGTGCAATTGATAAGGGATTACGATCCCAGCATGCCGGCTATTTATGGAGACAGCGATCAATTGATCCAAGCGATACTCAACATAGTCCGCAATGCCGCGCAAGCACTAGGGGATAGGGGGAAAATAACTATCCGTAGCCGCATCCACCGGCAGGTCACCATCGGACTCAACCGCCATCCCCTTGTAGCGAAGATTGATGTGATCGACGACGGGCCTGGCATCAAGCCGGAATTGCTAAACCAGATTTTTTACCCCATGGTGACGGGACGGGCCGAGGGAACCGGCTTGGGCCTGTCCATCGCCCAATCGTTAATTAGCCAACATGGCGGTCTGGTTGAATGCGAAAGCAAGCCCGGCGAGACGGTTTTTTCAATTTTCCTGCCTTTGGAGAAGAAGCATGAGTAACGCGGTTCAAGTCTGGGTGGTCGATGATGACCGCTCCATCCGCTGGGTTTTGGAAAAAGCCTTGCAGAAAGCGTCCATCCAGACCCGTTGCTTTCCCAACGCCAATTTGCTATTGGAAGCGCTAGAAGAAGCACAGCCAGACGCAATCCTCACCGACATCCGCATGCCCGGCATTGACGGATTGGCGTTACTGGAACTCCTCCAGGCCAAACAGCCGGATTTGCCCATTATCATCATGACTGCCCATTCCGACTTGGAAAGTGCGGTATCGGCCTTCCACGGAGGCGCATTCGAATACTTGCCCAAGCCTTTTGATGTTGACGAGGCGGTGGACTTGGTGCGGAGGGCGTGTAACCACGGCCAGAGGAACCGTAAGCAACAGGCCAAAGCCACACCGTCTTCTGTTCCGGAAAAGACACCGGAGATTATTGGCGAAGCACCGGCTATGCAAGAAGTGTTTCGAGCCATCGCCAGGCTTGCACGTTCCAACATCACTGTACTCATCAATGGCGAGTCGGGCACGGGCAAAGAACTGGTGGCGCATGCATTGCACAGGCACAGCCCCCGTGCCGACAAGCCTTTCATCGCCCTGAACATGGCAGCCATTCCCCGCGATCTGTTGGAGTCGGAGCTGTTCGGACATGAGCGAGGCGCCTTCACTGGCGCACAAGCGAGAAGGGCGGGGCGGTTCGAGCAGGCAGACTTGGGGACGCTGTTCCTGGACGAAATTGGAGACATGCCCCAAGAATTACAAACCCGTCTACTGAGGGTGCTTGCCGACGGCGAATTCTTTCCTGTCGGCGCCCACATGCCAATCAAAGTGGATGTGCGAATCATAGCGGCTACCCACCAAAACCTTGAAAATCTGGTTCATGAGGGGCGTTTTCGCGAGGACTTGTTCCATCGCCTAAACGTCATACGTGTCCACATCCCCCCTCTGCGTGAGCGGCGCCAAGATATCCCATTGTTGCTAAGGCATTTCCTTCAAGAAGCCAGCAACAAATTTAATGTGGAAGCGAAAAGCCTGCTTCCAGAGGTGGAAGAGGTGCTCTGCAAGCTGGACTGGCCGGGCAACGTCCGCCAGATGGAAAATACCTGCAGTTGGATCACGGTGATGGCGGCCGGAAGGGAAGTGCATATTGACGACCTTCCGCCAGAACTTTTGCAGGCTAAGCCCGAACTTGGGCCTCTCGGCGCCGCGTGGGAGGATGTCTTTAAGAACTGGGTGGATGCCCAATTGAAAAAGGGAGACCGCAATATTGCCAAGGAAGCCATCGACCAAGCGGAAAGTATTCTCATCACGACAGCTCTACAGTTCACCCGTGGGCGCAGGCAGGAGGCGGCAAAATTGCTCGGTTATGGACGCAATACCCTAACCCGCAAAGTTAGTGAATTAAATTTGGATGTATAAAGGTTCTTTGGGAATTCGCATGGCACATACAGCGTTTTCAACATCAAAGAGTTACTTGATAACTTGCATGAAAAGGCAAGACATTCAGTTAACTTGAAGCGTTAACTGAATATCATTTATTAGGGATATTTTAAAGATGAAAACGCTGTACATGATGCCGTTAGTCGCCATGCGAACCCCCAAAGAACCTGATAAAAACACGCTGCGACGCAGCGTTGATCTGGTTCCCAAGCTCCCGCTTCAAAGCCATAAAGTTACCTGATGACTGATGTTACGCAAATGCGAAGGTCGTAGCCCGGATGGAGCCGCTTGCGGCGTTTTGGCTCCGTTTCCCCGGATTACGCCGCAAGCGGCTCCATCCGGGCTACAATGCTGTTAAAATGAAGACCTTCCCTTTGGGCCGCCGTGTTTAGTAGTGAGGTTGATCGGATGACTGTGTTTGCCACTTTGTTGTACATCGAGTGCCCCACTGAACTCGATTGTGATGCTTCGGGCAGGAACCCCGCGTTCCATGTGATTTTCTGCGCTGATGGGGATATTCCTTTTCCCCAGGTCATCATTCACGGGCAAGGAATGCAAAAACTCATCAACGGCGATGCCATCCGATTGAAAGGTGAAGTGGCAGGGGAATGGGCCTATGTGGCTTCCGTGCCGGCGGGTCTGCTGGGACCGGGTGTCATCAGTATCCAGGTGGAAGGTTGTAGGTTGGCAGACTGGAGCCAAGCCAGCGGGGCCGATTGGATAAAAGCCTATCACCGGGTACAACTTTCAGCCCCAAGCCAGAGCAAGCCACATTACCAGGTGAGTGGGGATGTGAAGGTTTACTTTGGCATACACAAGCATATGCACCAGCCGTATTACAACGCCACCAACCCAAATTATTGGGACGGGGAGAAAGACACCATCTTTGCTTCGCGGGCCGGTTGCTACACTCAATTCATTCCCGCCGCTGTCAGGCAATATATAGGCGGAGGCTTACCCCATGCGGGCCTATCGACTAGCTGGAGCGGTTCGTTGATCGAACAACTCAACCGTTGCGCGGAGGAAGGCTTATGCGGCGGCAGTTTCGCAGGCTGGAACGCCGATTTGCGCGACATCGCCCAGGCCAAGACCAGCCTCGGCAACCCGCGTTTGTCCTTTTCAGGTTTCGGCTTTTTCCATCCTCTGATGGCTTTGATACCGTTGCGCGACATTGTCAAACAAATCAGTTGGCATCGGGGCATCATCCGCGACGCGTTCGGCGTGGAGGCATCGAACGTGTTGTTTCCGCCTGAAACCGCCTTCCATGTGCGGATGATTCCCGCCTTGGTCGAAGCAGGGATTACGGCGGTGATCTACGATTCAATACACCGTTTTCGCGCCTGCCAATATTACCCTTACGCAGGCATAGGGGAGGGGATGCTGCCGCCAAACCAAGCGGAGCAAGTCAACCAACCAGTGGACGACTGGCTCAAGCTACACAACATCTGGGCCGGATCGAAAATTTCGCCATCCCTATTGCGACCCGAATATGTAGTCTACGAAGCCCCGGACGGAAAGCGACACCAAATTATCGCCGTGCCGGCCGAACGTTACATTGGCAACGAAGATGCCCGCGGCGGGTTTGGTGCTTTGCAATATCCTGCCGTGTTGGGCCAAGTTTACAATCAAGTGGTGGACAGCGGAAGTTATGACCCCAAGCATCCGCCCTTTTTCCTGCTCCATTCCGACGGCGACAACCACGGTGGCGGGGCGGACAGCTATTACAAAAACAACACCGGCAGACTGGTGGAATGGCTGAATAAAGACCCACGCTTCGAACTGATCACCGTCGAAGACTATTTGCAGCTATTCCCCCCTGCCCCGTCCAACGCCGTTCACATTGAGCCGGGTTCTTGGGCCGGTGCGGACAATGGCGATCCACAATTCATGAAATGGTTCAGCCGCTATGACCAGCCCTATTCGCCCGATTTGAACTCTTGGGCTGTGTTGACTGCAATGCAAAACTTCGTCCACACTCTAGAAGACTCAGAACCAGGCCACCCTCACTTAGACGAATCAATCAGGCTGTTACTGACCGCCGAAACCAGTTGCTATTGGTACTGGACAGGTCAGGTGGTGTGGGACGCGCAGGTGACCAATGCAGCCAATAAGGCCTATGCGTATGTTGAACCGGCTATCTGCGAATTGGTCAACTCGGGGCGGGACCGCACTGGGCCGACTATCTTCGCACCTTGGGTGACGCCGGAAAATCCAGGTGGCCACAAATGGGGGCATGGTTGCCTGCTGAACGCACCCCGCGAAGGCACTGTGCATACCTTCATCTATGATGTCTCAGGCATCAAGTCCGTCAACCTTGTGCTACGGACCGCAACGGGTGAATCCCGGCTACCAATGAACAATCAAGGAGCCTATCCCTCCAAAACCGGGGCAATCGCCATCGCCGATTACTTCACGGCAGACCTGCCGGTTGGGGCGGGCGATGTGCGTTTTTACATTGAGGCGGAAGATTTATGCGGCAATTTTTCCCGAGGTACGCTGGAGCGGATATTTCTGGCTTGAGGCAAAAAAAAACAAATCAGTCAGGCCGCAAATGCCATAGTCTGGCATTTGCGCCTATCCGCTGTGCTCAAAGCGACTTCAAAAACTCGATGATCGCAAAACGCTCGTCATCGCTCAACTTAGGCCCAATGCGCCCGGCCACCGAGTCGTTGGTGAAAAGATGGCCGGTGTTGCGGTTGCCCGGCAGCCCCGTATCCAACAAGAACAAGCCCTGCGTGTTTGGCAAGGGTTCCTGGCCAGGCAAGTGCGAGCCGCCTTCCGCACGATATTTGAATCCGACATATTTGGGATCGAACTCGCGACTGCCCAAATAGAACTTGGACGCTTCGGCATCGCGCTCGGCCTGGGTGGATAACAGCAAGTATAAGTTGGGCACGGAACCGTTGTGCAAATAAGGGGGGGTCGACCACACACCGTTCAATGGCCGCGCTTTATAAGCGGGGACTCCGTCAATCACCGCACGTATCCCGTTGGGCCGGTTGCTGTCCAATACCAATCGTTCGGCATCGGTTTTGTTGTGGACATCATACCAAGTTTCTATGGTTGAATAGACCACTTCGCCCAAGGCCACGCCGAAGTTGGTGATTTTATGCCCGGAGGCCGGGGTTGCGCCCGAAAGCGGTTGAGGGCAATCTTCGGGGGTTTGTTGCGGAGTGAAAGGCGGAACCAGGGCTCCGCTGTTGTGTATGTAATCGGGCGTATCCACCGTGCGGTGGGCCATCCCGAAGGCGGTTTTGCAGTCGGTGCCGATGTCTTTAACGGACACCGTCTTCAAAGCCAGATATTTTTCGCTAAATCCAGGTCCAGGTTCCCGCCAATGGCTGGCATCGAAAATCTCTATGGAGTTGATGGGCGGCAAGTGGCAGCCTGCGCACAAAGGCTTCTGCCCTTTGTCGGGATTGCCGAGATACAAATCCCTGCCCTTGGCCACCAAGGCTTCGTTCAGCGGGGGCAAGGGCAGCGTCTTCCATTCCGGAGAACGCAAGCCGCCGAATTGTTTCGCCTCCAACGGGTGCTTGGAACCCGCCAACAGAATTTCCATTTCATGCAAGGTTTGTAGCGGCAGATTGGAAGAGAAAATTGGTTTTTGCGGTTCAGACAGGTTGACCATGGCTTTCACCCCCATGGCTTCGCCTGCGTTGCGGACCATCGGCTGCTGGATCGAACTGTTGTATTGCACCCAGTCAAACCATGGTGCGTTCCAAATGAATGGGAAGCTAACCGGGCCGGCAATCGGATGCATGTTTCCTTTGATTTTCATCTGATTGGCAAACACCTCGTTACCAATCCTATTCAGAGCGTCAAGCCGGGTGAAGCCCTCAGTCACACCCTGTTTGACCATTTCTGCTTCAAGATCACCCTCTTCCTTGGCGGCATCAAGGAAGCTATCAAACTGCCCCTTAAGCAGGCTGCGATTTTGTGGGGTGTCGGCATCGCCTAATACCCGCTTGGCAAAACGATCAAAGCGTCCAGGCAAGAATTTGGTGTAAGCAAGGGAGATTTTTAGTGCCTCGCGAATTTTATCAAGGCTAATCATAGCTTGCCCGCCGTCAATCAATATCCGGTGATTGCCGTATTCCAACTGCCCGGTGTGGCAGGCGGCACAGGTCAGGCCAAGGCTATGCGCGTTTTTGCCGGTCCCCGGAAGATGCCAGCGTTGTCCCGAGGCGGGATCTAGCCATTCATCGCCCACTGCAAAACCCACTGGCAAGCCGACTTTGTTATAAGACTTGCCTGCATAAGGGGAAGATTTTGAATACTCGGTATTATCCCGGTAGCCATATTGGGTTGCCTGCGCCTTGTCGTCCAACGAAACCGGGCTGGGAATAAAACCCATGCGGGAAAGGTAGTTTTGATCGGAAAAGAGACCGGCTTCCGAAAGGGAAAGTTCAGGTTGTTCCAATGCCTTGAACCATTCGTAAGGCAAGCCGAAGGTGTTCGTACCCTGAGATGCATGGTGATACCATTGCCGTTCTGCGTTGCTCCAGCCTTGGTCCGCCCAGTGGTTCTCGCGCTGGGCCGGTGGATTGGGCAATTCCACGGTACATCCGGCGAGTGTTCCGAATATCAACAAAGAAAACAGATGCCTGGAGCGGATCATAAAAGTTGTTCTCCTGAAATTTATATGATGAGGCTTTGGTTGATTCCTTTCACCGTGTTGTTCGGGAAGGCGGTGCAGCAGCCTAGCGCCCTAAAACGATTCTTCACCGGATGGCTCAAGCTTTTGATGCCTAAGCGTGGAGCTTTCTTCGTAAATGGGTCTTCTAGCCCGATTGATTCCACCCAGTGGACGCTGTTCCAAAAGGCTATGCCAAGGTGTGTAGCTAAGTGCCTCGCAAAATGCCATTTGACCAGGGGAATCGAAAGTTTGCGCAGGAATCTCAATGGTTGCCACCTTGATGAAAGGCGATACCATCTCGTCCCATTCGACGGTCGGGTCTTCCACGGGCATGGCGTCCGGGTCGGTTTGCAATTGCACGAGGAAGTCGAATTGGGCTGGCTTTGCCACTAACCAATCCTTCAATGCGGCCCGCAGGAAATTCGCATCATCGACTGGCGATTTTCCGGAGACGTTGGCCTTGGAGGGTTTTATCGAGTACTTGACCGCAATATTGCCAAGCAGATAGGGTGTTTGGCTCCAATAACGGGTTTCCAACGGGCTGGCGGGAGGTAATTTGGAGAAGCCAATGAGCTTTGGAAAATTCTGCGCGATTTCTTGAATAGGTTTGCCGCTGTCGCGTGCGATTACGAAATCCAACAAATGCCGCACGTTTCTGGCAAAAAACACGGGGTTGTCCGCCGTCATGAAATCTTGGGTGAATTGTTCGCTGACACTGGCTTTCTTGCCGTTTACCTGCAATAGTTTGATGGCCATCCCGCGCACATCTATGTTGCGGTCGTCATCCGACTTGCCATTGGAAAATCGAATATAGGCATTAAAGACATGGGGTTCTTTGAATATCCCATGGCGCAAAACGCCAGGAAGGTCATCAGCGACAGTGAACTTGGCCCGCACACAGCCGTGGTGTTTGGGATGCTGTCCACGCCGCCATTTGCCGGGATGGACATGCTGGTCCTTGGCGAGTATCCGGCCCAATTCCAAAATATTTTGCTCCTCTTCTTCGGGAGGATATTCTTTGCCTATTTCTTTGGCACTGCTCATAATTGCGTTCTCCTGTGGTGCGTTGATCAAAATAGAGGATGCTGTCTAAGTTTACGCTTAAGCGTTCACCTCCCCCTGGAAGCGTGGGCAAGTCGCCCGACCTATGCGTTAGGATGCGCGCGTTCCCAAGGGGCTGAATGTTTACGTTTCTGCCGCCGGTTATAATGTTTTCAGGTACTCAAGAAGGTTTTCCAAGGATTCGCGGTTTTCTTCCCCGCTCCAATCCACTTTCCGCAATTTTCCGTCCACGACAATATTGGTTTGATGTCCCTTGTTCGACTGCCCATCGAAGGCTGCATTAAATAGCGTGGCCATACTGTCATGCTTGCGGTATTCCTCAAGTTTTGACGCATCCCAAACAAAGCCCACATTTTTTTGATCGTAAGAAATTGACCCACGAACGAAGGTCTCTGGGCGTTGACTCTCTGGATTACCTGAAGCCAGCAGATGGCGCAGAGTTGGTATCGAGCCGTTATGCAGATAAGGCGCACGCGCCCACACACCAGCCAAACTGTCGGTCACATAGCCTTGTTTGTCCGGTGTCGTGCGCGCGATGAGAATGTCATCGACAGGCAGGGCGGCCGGCTCGATGATTTTGCCTTCTGCGTCGGTCACCGTGTAACCTTTCGGAACTGCCGCACGGAAATTGCGGCCAAACAGCGCGAAGCCATCTTCGTTCAGTACACGCGCACGATTGAAATCCGTACCCATGCTTTGATACAGGGTGGGATTACCCGGTTTATGGCAGGCACCGCAATTCTCGCTGAAAATCACCGCCCCTTTGGCCGCACGGGCGGCATCCACAGGGAAAGGATAGGCTGGTGCGGGTAGTTTACGAGTAAATCGCTCGGAAAAATCTGCATTCACGTAATTGACATCTTTGGGATCGACAGCAACGGCCACGATGGCGGCTATATTGCGGAAAAATGGCGATTTCACACTGCCGTCAATTTGCGCCAAAGGCACGTCTGCCTGGTTCCAAACACTGATAATATCCGTAACCGTGGCTAGATGCTTGGGCAGTGCTGGAAAATCCGTCAACAGGAAAGACAGCGATTTTTCTTGAATTTCCGCTGGGGTTGCGCCCTTGAAATATTCATAGTGCAACAGTTTTGGCAGCAAGTCGCCGCTTCCATCGGACTGGCCGGGGCTTCCGCCGTCCAAAGGTGGGCCGTTCTTGGCGTAACTTGTAGTCTTTTGTTTGATGATGGCTAGTCGCCCAAGTCGGATTTTTTCCGCAAGTCCATTCAGGATCGCAGACACAGTTTCCTTTTTGGAAAAGATTGCCCGCTGCGAGGCTTCAAGTTCTACGCCAAACCCTTGGAAATTATTATAGAAATAGCCGGGGGGTTTGCTTGCAATCAGGTTAACCACTTGCCCGGCTGTGGCGGTGATGGACGCATCGTCCTTTAGGGTCTTATCCACGAACAGTTCGAATGCACGCCGCCATTTGCGCGGGTCAAATTGCGTGTTTGGCGCGCCGACTATCATCTGGTAACTCCAGTCCTCCAGCCTGACCCGTCCGATATGGCAGGCACCGCAAGTTAGGGACACGACATGCAGGCTTGGTTTTTTAGGGTCGTATTGGCTCGGGGTTTTGTGGTCTGCGGCCTCCCATCCCAAGCCTAGCGGCAACGGCCTGTCCGGTCTGTCAGTTTCTGGAATGAATCCGAAAGCGGCAAACTGCTCCTCTGGCTTGCCCCAGATTTCCGGGGCCAGCTCAGGAAACACTCTTAATAGGATGAAGGGGACACCGGAAAAGCTATTGCCGAAATTGGCAAACCAATCATATTCAATCTGGTGTGCGGCTATGTAGCTGCGATATTGTTGGTTGCGCTCTTCCTGCCAATTTCCCGCCGAGGCTGGCTTTTCGGTTGGTTTATCGATAGGCGGCTGGCTTTGAGGGTAGCTTCCGGTATAGGCTTCGGCAAAACTAACCGGTATATTTGCCAACAGGCAAGTGAGAAGAAAACTGACTAGTAGGGCATGGGAGGGATGCCTATGGCCTAAACGGTTGGGTGGCTGTGGATTAGTTATTTTCGTGGCCTGCGAACCTGCAACCAAACTGCATGGCGTTGGTGAAGCATGAGTATCAGATGAAACATGATGCGACATATTTACTCCCTCCTTAAAAGGGGTTTCTTGTTAATTTCGCGGTTAAATCTAGCCATAAAGCTAATGTTTTGCATGTTGCAGACTAGACAGCCCTTTCTCTCTGCTGGACTGAAGAATGGATTTTCACATCATCCGAGAATCGCCTTATAAAATCATTTTACTCCAATTTCATTCATTTATAATTGTAAAAACAACCAGAATTTCTTAAGTTGAAAGGGATATCGGATATGGTTCTTCTTGACGGGATTTAATTTTAACGTGGGCTTTTTAAATGTCAATAGTAAATATTCTCATTATCGGTTAATCGATCATCCGAGATGCCCAGCAATTAAAAATCATGCCAGCCAATTTTCAACACACAAACCCGGCACTCGATTGAATTCACGTAATTTATCCGTAACTAAGATAGCATTCAAGGACAAGGCATGGGCAGCTATCAAAAAGTCGTTATAACCTATAGGTTGTCCCACGCGTTGTAAAACGGCCCTGATGCGTCCGTAGTGAAAATCTGCCGGGGTTGAGTAAGGTAGTATATCTAGCCCTGCCAGCACCTTCTCCAATTGCTCGTTCCCAAGCTCCTGCTTGGGAATGGAGTTTTTGAAGCTTCATCTTCACGAAGGACCGCCATGCAGGAGCTTGCAAGATAAGGGTTCCCAAGCTGGAGCTTGGGAACCAGCCAAAACCTAGTCCTTGAGAACCTATGCGCCATCAAGCCCGACATTGGCAGGATGGATGCGAAGTTGGTCGAAGTCAACTCCCGGTTACTCAGCGAAGGTTATGACCATCCAACAACATCCGGGCCATGGGGTTTAAGTGCCGCGCACTTAGCAAAAGCTCGGCGGAGAATTGAACTGCGAACGCAGGTTGATTTTGAAAAAAAGCTTTATAGCAAATTCTGCCATAATGAATTCGATACGCCGTTAAGCTTTAGCACCAAGTTTTTGTGGTTAATTTTCAACGCCCCGCGTTGGAAATATCACCAGGCTTGAAATTCTGCAAATCCACTCTAACATAATTGCATGCCTCGGACCTTACAAACTCCTCGAAGGCCAGCCCCACGCTGGATAGGCGCTTTCCTGACCGGTGTACTATGTACCATTGACGCATAATGGGAAATGGTTCGACATCCAGTACAACTAGGCGTCCATCCTCCAACTCGCGTTCTATGGTGTGCAGGGATACCACGCCCAAGCCAAGCCCAACTTCCACACCTTGTTTGATGGCTCCGTTGCTATTCATTTCCATGCTTATAGATAAGCTTACACCCCTTTCTACGAGAATACGTTCAACCGAACTTCGCGTTCCAGAGTCCTGCTCACGCATTAAAAAAGTTTCCGCCATCAATTCCTCAAGAGCGATTCTTGCCCTGCCCTCCAGATGATGGCCTTTTGGCGCTATGACCACTAAGGGATTGTCCATGAATGCCTCGGTCACTAGGTCTAATTCTTCAGGTGGCTGCCCCATTAGAACAATATCAGCTTCATTATCTTCCAACAACTGCAACACGCCTTTCCGATTGGTCACTTTAAAGTTAAGCTTCACCTTGGGATAACGCCGACAAAATTCCGCCAACAGGCGAATTGCAAAATAGTGTCCCGTGCTTGCTACGGCCACAACCAATCGACCGCCATCAGTCCCTTTCAGTTCTTCAATCATCTCTTCCGCTTCGTCTAAATGGCGGGAGATTGTTTTGCTAAGGCTATACAATTCATCACCAGCCCGAGTCAGGTAAATCTTTTTGCCTAGCCGTTCGAACAGAGGCAACCCAATAGTTTCCTCGAATTGCTTGACTTGCATTGACACAGCAGGTTGGGTCAAGAATAACTCTTCCGCCGCACGGGTAAAACTCAAACGCCTGGCTACCCGCTCAAAAACCTTCAATTGCCTTAGAGTGATATTCATACGAGTTCAGCAACTATTTTCCCTAAAACCAAACATACTATTGAAATAAATGGTAAGGCCACAACTGTCAATCCGATTACCGTGGAAAACTTATTGAAACCGTCCAATGATTCCCACCATTTTGTAATATTATCACAATGTTTCGACCATAATTCTTGGGCTTTTTGGCGTTCATCAATCAAGTTTGCCTGAACCTCTTTAAAGATACCCGAAAACTTTTTAAAAACCAAGAATGCCAAACCCAATAATGCCAGAAATCCAGTATAAGCTGTAGCCATTTGTGCATGGTAGAGGTTTAGTTTAAAACCTTGAAGATAAAGAGTTTCAAGTTTTTCTTGCGCAAATTCAAATAATAAAGTCAAACCCTCTTTTATTCCCTCTCCAACCAGATCGAAGCCGAAAATCAGGCCAATCAAACCAACCCCGGCGCAGCCCCACAGTAGGGCAATACGCATCAAGAATATTGCTTTGTCATAATCGAGAATATTTTTTCTAATGCCAAAATGGCTAGAAACCAGGGAATAGCAATTAATCAAACCAGTAATAGAAAGCTTAACCATGTCTCTCCTCCCAACCCACCAAGATACTAACTGATTTTAACATGCAATTTCAGACCGGGAAAATCGCTGAAAATTCATTTTTTCCACTACTTCGGTTTCTTTTTGGCAAAAAAAACCCCCTCCGGTTTCCCGGAGGGGGCTTTTAGCTTTACGCTTCTGCCTTATCGTCTTGGCACCAGTCGCGCCGCGCCCTTCGGCGCGGCGCCACAAGCTTAGATGAAGGACGGGATCAGCGGCGCGTCAACTTGGGAGATGATGCGGGTTCCGCTTGCGTCAAAGAAGAACAACAGGCCGGCGAAACGGCTGTCCGGGTCGTAGATGATGTCGGACAGACGGTACACTTCCCACGCCGCGTCGGAAGCAGTCACTTCCACGGTGCGGGTTTCGCCCGGGGCCAGCGGCGAGTTGTCGCTGACGCTCAGGCCGTCTTCGGCCAGCAAGTCTTCAGGATAGCCCGAGGTGTCCTTGAACACGCTGGAATCCAGGAAACGCACCGACGCGGTGTAGAACTCGCCCAAACGCACAGGGCTGTTGCCATTGTTGGTAATGGTCAGCTTCATGCGCATGGCGCGGCCCGGTACGCGGTAGGTGGCGTCCTCGACCTTCACGGCCACGGTGGACTTCTTTTCCTCGATCGGGATCATGCCGCGCATCGTGCCTGCCTGCAGCGGGATGGTGATCGGGTACTTGGTGTTCGCAGCACCCATCGACGCAACCACGATCAGGATCGTGGCAGCGGCGAAGCCAATGCCCACCTTGCGGTCGGTCGCGCTGACCAGTTCGTCAGCACGGCCAGCCTCGGCCAGCAGGTAGCGCGGCAGGAACACGGGGCGGCGGACCCAATACAGGATCCACGCCACGCCAAACACGGCCCAGAACACGTGCCAGAAGGCAATGTTGCTCTCCTGGTAGGTTTCCAAGTCGAAGGTCTGGCCGGTCAGCGAGGTGACCGGGTTCTTGAAGTCGGCGAAGCGGCCACCTTCGATGGTGATCCACTTGCCCGGTCCGATGATCGGGCCGCCGCCTTCGACGTTCATCATGGTGTGGACGTGCCAGTCGCCAGGGCGGCGGGCCTTCAGCACCACGCGGAACTCGTAGGTCTTGCCAATCTCAAGGCGCACCGAACGCGGCACCAATTGACCGCCGATGTAGGACTCCTTGCGGATGAACACGGGGCCTGGGATGCCGATGTTGAGGAACGCAACGTTCGGCTCGCGGACCGATTCCGGCCACCCTTCAAACACGTGGAACTTGCCGGAGATTTCGACGTTTTCGTTCACCGCCACTTTCTCTTTCGACCAGTGCAGGTCGAACCAGTGGATGGTGCGCATACGCATGAAAGCCGCCTGCGATTTTTCACCGTGGGCCGAAGCGCTCGGTGCATAGAAGCTGGTTGCTGCAAACGCCAGCAACAAGCCGACGAAGGACCACAACGCGGCCCTGTCTTTAAGTACTTTCATATGTTCCTCCTCTTTACGAGAATAATCGTTTTGTTCCCTGCCCGCCGGCCGCAACCCTCGGGTTGCTTGTCGCCCGCGGACTCGGGCTCTCTTGTCTACTTTTCATCAAGGCCCGCAACGGGCCGCGCTCTCGCGCCGCCCCCACCGGCCCAACGCGCCAAACCCGCTACTAGGTGGCCTTCAGGAAGCGGACCGTGGAGAACCAACGGCCGACGAAGTGCCACAGGAAGTAGATCAGGATGGACATGAACGCGGAGAAGAACGCGGACACGGGGGCCACGTCTTTACCGAACGTACGCAGGGTGCCCTTCTCTACCATGCGGATGTACTCGGGGGTGCCGGTACGGACATAGTTGTAGCCAAGGATGTCGGCTACGGACATCAGGGTGCCGTTGTATTCCACCGGTACGTGGTACGGTGCGATCACCGGCCAGTTGCCCGGATAGAAAATCAAGCCCCACGCCATGCCGCCAACGATTGCGGTCAGCAGGTAGCTGCCAGACAGCAGCAGCACCACGTCAAGCAGGATGGCGCCCGGCACGATCTGCGACGGGAAGCACAGGGTGATCGGGAAGTAGGTCCAACCCCAGAAGTTGAAGTAGCGGTTGATCCACTCGCCGAACAACAGGCCCAACACGCACACGGTCGCGCCCCACGGAAGGCGCAAGCGCTCCCACAGCAGGACTTGGACGGCCGCCGGGAAGGTGATCAGCACGATCGGCACCACGGTTACCCATAGGCGGCGGTCTTTCCAGTCAACCCAGAAGTCCCAGTCGCCCATCGTGAGCATCGCATGAATGTGGTATGAACCCGTCAATACCATGAAAAGTATAAACAAACCTAAATAGTCAACGATCCGTGAAACTTGTATTGCTTCGGCCCGTGAAGAGGCCGCAGACTGAAGAGCGCTCATGAGTTACCTCCAATTGTCGCATTGTTATCTTATTTGGCAGGCCCGCCGCCGCCGGGGGGTGTCCCGAACGTTGCGCGGCCCGCCCTCTTTCACCGGCCTCGCGGCCCGACAACCCGAGGCAAGCCCCGTCTGCCCGGCCATCCGGCACAGCATTACTTGCTGATCACACCCGCATCAACCGCTTCGCACAGTTCCTTCCCAATCAGGTTGGAGAAGCTGGCGAAAACTTGCAGCAGCACGCCCATGATGGCCAAGGCCAACCAGCCGAAGATCACGAAGCCGTAGTGCAGCGGAGCCACGAACAATTCTTCCATGAACCAGAAGGTGTGACCCCACTCGTTCAGGCCGACGTTCGGCAGGATCATGAACG
>Ga0118677_10000442_pt1 | contig 90696 bp, 70 predicted proteins | sample AliMusrvi5mmetaG_FD_86154 | JGI IMG/M metagenome (GOLD analysis project Ga0118677, IMG submission 86154) | reverse complement strand
GTTTGAACCCGAGCCGGGCACGACCAACCGCTACCGACTCCAGTCGGTCATTGGTCGCGATGGATATGAAACCACCCTCAGCTACGATGGGGAGAGTCGCATCACCAACGTGGTCAGCGCTTCGGGTCGTGAATACCGCTTTACGTATAATGCATCAGGATTCCTGACCAACATCGCCGATGTTGTCGGTATCCGTTCCGTTTCATTTGCCTACACCAACGACCTGCTGGTATCTGTCACCGATGCCGCTGGCCAGACGTTCTTCTATGGATACGACAGCGACGGGAAGCTGACCTCGTTCAAAAAGCCGGACGGCAACGGCGGCTACAACGAGACGACCCTGTCATATACCGGGAACTATACAGCCGCGACCCATGTCGCCATCCGGCATCCCGACGGCACCGAAGGCTATCTGGATTGGGAGACCGGTTTGGATGAAAATGTATTCGGCCTTGGCGTGACGCACTATAGTTTTGCGGACTACTCTTTGGGAAAGAGTCCGGTGGAGAAACGAGACCCGATCGGTCGGCTCACCAGCTATGTGTACTATGACAACACCAATTCAATTCTGATGGGCCGCGTGAAGAAAATCTGCCATCCGGACGGGACCGTGACCGAAAACCGTTATGATGACAAAGGAAATATGACGGAGCGGCTGTTCTACGACTCCGCGCTCAGCCTTGTGCGCAAGGAGGTTTCGACCTATGCGTATTTCTCGGCCACGGACTGCCCCAACACGGTCACGCAGGAAGTACAGGACGCGCAGGGCCAGTGCCTGGGCAGGCAGACAAAGACCTATTCCCGCGACGAACGCGGCACGACGAACGACGTGAGCGACGATTTTTACACGCTGGCATCGGAGACCGACTGGGCCACGACAAACACCTGGTCGGAAACCTGCTACCAGTACGACACCAACTTCCTGCTGCTCGATGTCCGGCAACGGACAGGCCCGGCGACCAATGATTTTAGGACCACTCAGAGCTTCACATGGAACACCAACCGCCAGCCGGTCGTTGTGTCGGACGCCCTGACCAACACCGTTTATGTGGGTTACGACGATCTGTGCCGGGTGGCGTGGAAAACCCGCTATCTCGCTCGCGGCAACCCGGGCACCAACGATGATATTGCTGTCACAAGCACCTACGAATATGACTCGCTGGACCGGCTGACCCGTCACGTCCACCCCGACGGCGTGGCGGAATCATGGACCTATAACAGCTGCGGGTGCGGCACGGCGGTGCATGTGGACCGGGGCGGGAATAGTGAAGAATCCGGCTATGACGTGTTCGGGCGTGTGCAACTGCGCAGGACTATCACCACCAACGGCACTGTGATAGCCTATGTCCGCTATGAGCGGGATGCCGCAGGCAACATCCTGAAAGAATACGACGCGCTCTCCAATGTGGTGGAGCATGTGTACAACGCTGCGGGTAACCCCATCGCCACGATTGATGCCAGGGGTGGCGTGACCGCATTCTATTATGATGACTTGGGCAGGCAACATATGACCGAATATCCGGACGCATCTGCGGTAAAACACAACTATGATGCGGCGAGTCGGATCATCAAGACCGCCCGCTATGCCAATATCTGGGCGCCGCAGTCGCTGACCACCGGGGAGTATACATACGACGCGATGGGCCGGCCTGTGACGATCATGGATGCGTTGGGCAACGTCACCTCCAACAGTTATGATCTGCAAGGCCGCGTGGTAAGGGTGACCCAGCCCGACGGCGCTTGTTTGGAAACGGAATACGATCTGCTTGGCAACGTCATCGCGACAGTCGGTCCGGTGTCACTCGGGGCCACGGATCAGGAGAAAGCAGCGGCCACGACGTTAAACCGTTACGACGAATTAAACCGCTTGGTTGCTAGGGTGGATGGGTTGAATCGGACCAACGCCTGGGAGTACGATACAGACTGGCCGCTGCAGGTTGCGCGGTCGCGCAACGCCAATGGCCAGATATCCGAAGAAAAGTCTTACGATGCCCTCACCGGCCTGTTGCTCACCAATGTGGTTGACCAGCTCACGACCATTTACGCGTACAACACCCTTGGACAGGTTGTGCGCATGGGCTTCCCGGACAACACGATCATTTCAAACCGTTATGACGGTTCGCGGCTTATCGGCACCACGGATCGTGCCGGCACCACCACCACCTATGCGTATGATGGTTTGGGCCGCCGGACTGCGGTTACCAACGGACGCGGCTATGTGGTGCGGTTCGGCTACGACACCGCAGGCAACCGCACGAACATGGTGGACGCGTTGACGAACAGGACAGGTTATGTGTATGACAGCATGAACCGGGTGATCCGCACGATCCTGCCTGACGGCCGGGCATCCACGAACACGTATGACTCATTGGGTCGGCTCACCGCCAAAACAGGCGCGGGATCCGTGCCTGGAATTTTTGAATATGACGCCGTTGGCAGGATGACTGCACTCATCGACGGCATGACAAACCGCACAACCTTTGCCTACGATGCCATGGGGCGGCTCGTGCGGAAGACCTATGCGGACGGGACATCCCTTGCGTATGGCTACAACGCCCGGGGCTGGCTCACCAACCGCGTGGACGCTTTGGAGCGGTCCACGGTTTACGCTTATGATGCTGCAGGTCAACTGACCGCCATTGATTATCCAACCGGCCCGGATGTAGTGAACAGTTATGACCTCCTTGGCCGCATGACCAGCCGGGTGGATGCCGCCGGGACTTGGGGCTGGACCTATGATGGCGAGACCCGCCGTCGTCTCTCGGAGAACCTTACATCCTCATCAGTGACTTCAACGGTGTCCTATACCTACCACACGAATACGTATGATCTGGCTTCGGTTGGTACAGGCGGGTTCACGACCGAGTACTCATGGGTGGCCGGACGTCTTGCGACGGTCGCGGCATCAGATGGGTCTGCGGAGGTTGGGAATTGGGATTATTCCTATGTGCCCGGCTCCGATCTCGTTGCCGGGCTCAGGGCGGAGGTTGCATCAGTCAATCCGCTGACCGTTGCTCGGACCTACGACGCGGCGGATCAACTGATCAGGATCAGTGCCACGAACGATGTGGGCGTCATCAACGCTTTCGAATACGGAATCGACGTTGCAGGCCGCCGCACGGCTCGGTCAGATGCGGATGGCACACACACATCATGGGGCTATGATGCCTACGATCAGCTTGTGTCGGTGTCCCGCACGAACGGGCTGAACGGGGCAGCGGATGCGGCCTACCGTCGCGCCTACCAGTATGATGAGGTTGGAAACCGCCTGCACGAGGGACGTGGACAGATGGGGCTGGCAGGGGCTTTCAACGAATTGAATCAGTTGATCATCAACACTTGGACCGGCCGGCTGGACATCGTGGGTGCGGTTGACACAACCAATGCCGTCGTGCTGGTACAGGGATTGACCAATGCGCCGCCGTTCTACAATGGTACGAACTGGCTTGGCGGGGCGTTCGTACAGGCCGCGAGCAACGCGATCCCGGTTGTGGTGAGGGCGGGCACGAACAGCACGGAGACGAATCTCACCGTGTATCTGCCGCCCTTAAACCCGCAGGTGTTCCAATATGACGCCAACGGCAATCTGACAAACGACGGCCAGCGCGCCTATGCGTGGGACGAAGAGAACCGGTTGGTGGCGATTGAAACTCTGGTATCGGGCGACCCGTCCGCGTCACGTTGGCGTTCCGAATATGTGTACGACTCGCAGTGGCGGCGGATCAAGGCTGTCGACTATGCCTGGAATGTAACCAGCGCAGAATTTGAAGTCACCAGCACCCGGCAATTCATCTATGACGGCTGGAGTCTGATCTCTGAAATCTGCCATTTGCCATCTGAAATGCAAACGTACACCAATACGTTTGTATGGGGCCTTGACATCAGCGGTACGCTCCAAGGCGCGGGCGGGATTGCCGGATTACTATCTCGCGTATCCGGCACGTCGTCCGCCACAAATGCGATCCTATATGCGTATGATGGAAATGGAAACGTTACCGATCTTATTGATACAAACGGTGCTGTTGTTGGCCATTATGACTACGATCCATTTGGCAACATGGTTGTCATGTCCGGAGTCAAAGCAGCAGAAAATTCTTCCCGATTTTCCACTAAGTATTTTGAGGCGCAGTGGAATCTGTATTGTTACGGCTACCGGTATTATGCGCCGCGGGCGGGAAGATGGCTTTCCAGAGATCCCGTCGAGGAAGATGGAGGACAACTCCTCTATGCAGCTATGCTCAACGACCCTGTCAATCGGGTGGACTATCAAGGGTTGATTTCATGGTCGGAATGTTCCAGCTACTGCGCAAGTTACCATTTGAAGCAGATGCTCAATGCTATCGCAGCTATTGAAGCTCTAGTGGCCTCAGCCGAAGGCATGATGGAAATCCCCATTAGCGAGAAGGCGATCAACCTCGGGACAGAGCAGTTGACGTCTCTAGGAAACAAGATATTCCAGCGCCTCAACTCCGCGGCTGAAGCTTCAAGAATGCCGTCGGCGGTAAAGACAGCATTGAACCAAGTAGCAGAGTGGGCAAGGACCAGCGGCACCATGAAGGATCTTCCAGGGTTGCGAAGCAAGGTTGATGCTGTTAGGCGTTTTGCAAAGGGTGGTCGCACTGTCCTCCGAATGGCACGCGGCGGAGTTGTGGCAGGTGCTGCAATTGCTGTTGGTATTGAGAGCTATTGCATGACGGCGTGTTGCCGGAAGGATGTTAGAGAGGACTATGAGAATTTGATGAACACGTCTCCAGAAGACTTCCTAGGTGGAGGAAGCGGCAACAAAGGTGACTAATGGTGGATGTCCAAGAACGCAAGAGGATGATGGAATCGATCATCTCACTATTGGCAGATCCTCAGAAGTGGGATGTGTTTGCTGAGTATTATTCCCATCTGCACACACACGATGCAGCCGTGTACGACATTGGTTGGTTCTTCTGGGTGTGTCTGGATCCTGAGTACCCGTCCAATAGAAACTCGCTCTCGGACAGCACCTCATTTCGAGCCATCCTGTTTTTGCTATCAACTCAAGAGTATCACCAACAGCCCAGGAACCGCTCGCACGCGACATGTGGAGGAGATGAGTATTGGCCTTTTTCTGGGAGAGAGGGTTACGAGACCGAATACGTGAAAAATGGCAGATACGCGGATGCCTGGATGAAGTCCTTGCGGACGAGGGGCCGGTCCTAAAAATAAAAAATAGCAGGTGCGAAATGTCAGGGTCGCTTGGAGCTGACGTGTCGTTTGTGTTTGAGGCTTTGGTCGGTGTCTTTACGTGAACTATTACGGGTTTACGGATGAGAAATTGGACTTCCTTATCAATTATGATATAAAACGATGTGTGGCCGCGATGGCGGCGCTGTGGAGGAGGAGTAGGAATGGCATTTACACCACCGTCAAATGACAAGATCATTGCTACATTTCCGCAACTTGCCGACCTTCAGGAACACGCTCGCGGCGGGTTCAAAATCGTCTATAAGGCTATAGTCGGTGGAGCACGTGAGATATTTAAACTTGTCTGTCTGCCCGCAGTTGGCGAGTCGGACGAGGAGAAGCAGTCCTACCGCAAGGAGTCCCTGGGCCGCATCCGCCGTGAAGTTGAACTTCTTGGTAAGTGCCGTCGGACCGAATTGGTCAAACTTGGGCAAGTGCCTCCGACATTGGTCGTGATCGACGGGACCGAGTATGTTGGGTATGGCGAGGAATTCTTGGACGGTAGCAATCTGTGGAAGATTCTGAGGGCGCGGGGTGCCAAGCCTCCTGAATCCGAATCCCGCCGACTCCTGCTCACCCTGCTTCGTGCCATTGAAGAACTGTGGGGGCAACATCGCACGATCCACCGCGACATCAAACCGGAAAATGTAATCAAACTGCCAGACCCGAATCGTCCCTTCGTCTTGCTGGACCTTGGGATCGCGTATGGCATCTTGGAGACGGGGCTGACGCACGATGGCGGTACGCCTTGCACAACACGCTATCTGGCCCCTGAAATGGCCAAGCCGGATTTCCGACGCAATCTGGATTTCCGAAGCGACCTCTATACAGCGGCGCTCACGGTTTTCGAGTACAGCACACAGATACACCCGCTGGCCAAGACCCAGGACGATCTCATTCAAACCATTTCACGGGCGTTGCACCAGCCTCCACGCCGTCTAAAAAATGAGCGGCCGGATTTCAGTGATGCCTTCTGCGATCTGATTGACCAAATGCTCAAAAAGAAGCCGCAACTCCGCCCCTCCGATCTGGCGGTGTTGATCGCAGACATGGAGGGACCGCGATGAAACTCTACGCTCAACACGGACATGGAAATGGTCAGAAAATAGCCGAAGGTCTGGCCAAAAGATTGATTGAAGGCGTGATCTACAGCCCAAAGGACCTCTCCAAGGCGAAATTGCGTGATAATACCGCGCAAATGCAGTCGGAACATCCCGATGCCGACATTCTCTTTGATCCTCAATTCTATGCATCCATTTCAGCCGTCGATCCTGCCGCCAATCTTGGAAACCTTGAAAATGAGACCGGCGGAACGAGAGACTACGCCTATTTCCAGCCGCGCCGGCGCAGTCAGCTCCTGAGTGAACAGAAATTGATCGAGGATTTGAATGCAACGTTACGGTTCCAAGTCGACTTTCCGGTCTCAGCTTTCATCGCGCCCAACATTTTGGTGCCGCGTTCCTTCGACTCTGCGGAAGCAGCCATTTCCATGGACTTCATTCGAAACACCCGACAATGTCATGCCAGTCTGCGCGATAACCGGCCGGTCTTTGCCACTCTCGCCATTGCCCGTGAGGCGCTATTGGACAAGGAAGAACTGTTGCGGTTTCTGAATGACGTGACGGTTCTTGACGATCGGCCAGACGGATTCTACGTGCTGATTGCCGTCAACAGCACGGAAGCACGATCAGAAGTTTACCATGCTGATGTGATTGCAGGCTGGATGTTCATCAATCATGTTTTAAAGCTAAATGGATACCGTGTCATCAATGGCTATTCGGACATTCTCACGCCATTTCTGGGTGCGGTTGGTGCGGAAGCGGGGGCGACTGGCTGGTGGTCCAATCTCCGCGCGTTCTCAATGGATCGTTTCGTTCCACCGCTTGGCGGCGGCCGTCTTCCGATCGAGCGTTATTTGAGTTGCCAGTTGCTGAATCGCATTGCCTTCTATGAATTGGACCAGATCCGGGATGTCCTGCCGGCAGTCTTGAATGGTTTGTCGACGGACGCCATTTATCCAGCCGAATCATCACAACCGCAGCGCAACCAGGAGGTCCTCCAGAGTTGGGATGCGATCCGCACGGTGAATGCGCGTCTGGTCCGGGGAAATATCAGGGAATCTTTGCGTGCCTGCCTTGCTGCGGTTGAGGATGCCCGGCGGCTATATGGTCACATTGCTGCGATTTTGCCACAACCTTTAGACCCCAAGTCAAACGATCAGCATCTCGATCCGATGCAGGAAGGCATCCGTTTATTTACGCGCCTTGCGGAGCTTGATCTTGCATGAGATGCGATTGATTGCTTTTTCCCGCGCTGCGGGATTCCTGGCTTTTGTACCAGTTGGAGTGAACCGCATATCGATGTTTTCAGACTTCGGCTCGTAACTCCATAGGCCTATGCCAAGACGCTGGAAGACGTGCAGGTGCCCTTGCGCCCTGTCGGCGGCGTCTGCAGGAAGAACCACGATGGCACAGTCCGAGAAGTAGCTGTACCGATATGCTTGGGATAACGCCCGCCGCCAGTCCTTCAATTTCATCTCGAAGGCCGTTAATACGGGTTCATCCGCCGCATTGCTGGTGCGTTTCCCGTGTTGGCCGTAGTCCATCCAGACAAAATCGGCAATCCCGTATCCCGCCAATTCAAAGTGCCGCCCACCAACGCCGCTTCCCTCGCGCTCAGAAATAAAATCACGTTGGAAGGCCGCGACAAAATTGGATTCGCCTCGTTTTCGCGCAATTGCTGGCGGCAGATTCTGCCGGGGATTGAATGCTCCAAATTCGATGGTTGATGCACTGCTCATATTTTTTCCCGTTCAGGCATATAGCCATAGCTGGGGTCAAGTTTTTGGCATCTCACCGTCTCAATATACAATTTATTCATCCCGGCAGTCAATATGGGGGTGAACCTTTTAAGGCGCGTTTCTGGACTTCCTGCGCACCCTTTCTCTCACCTCCACATTTAGAATAACCGTGGCATCATGCGGTGAATACGTCACACGTAATATCTACATCATCCATTCCCCGCTAGAGGACTACTCCAAAGATAGTTTTTTGTCTGTTTTTCCGTGAAATGGTCGCAATAGTCTGGCAGTATTTTACCCATACTACAACAGGTGCTTTTTTCAATAGACCGGGCCGGCGGCATCTGGCGCCGCCACCCGGTTTTTGCGTGATTGGAGGGTGTCATGGCTGGCCCAAGGAGATGTTTTGCCACGGCGAAGGCGCTTCAGCGTCTGGACGCCGTCCTGCTTTGCGAGGTGCTGAAGAAATTCCACGTGTATCTCAAAGACCGGAAGCTGGTGCTGCCGATACACCCGAAGCAGGAAACATTGGACTATGAGGAAATCCGGGCGGCGTGCATGGCCGGTGACATGCCTGCCGAGTTGGATGACGTGCTCTCGTATGTGAGCATCCTGGGGACGACGGCAGGCTGGGAGCGAATACAGGAAGAGGCGCAGGCGCAGAAAAAGAAGCTGGATTTCCCGTCCGACGGCCTGACGCATGCCGATCTGGCGATGAAGGCGTGGCTGTGGGAGTGGCCAAAGAACAAGACGCTGCTGGAAGAAAGCTACTCGCGGGCGCGCATCCACGCGCGATCCTCGTATGTCTACATCCCTCCGTTGCGGGATGTGCGCCAGAAGTACCGGATGCCCAATGACGAAACCATGGAGGAGTTGCGGAAATCGGTTTCGGATTATTTTGTGGCGGAAGGTCTGGGTAAGGGGTCGAACGTCATCAAGTTCGAGTTTGAGAAGGAGCTTTGGTTCCTGATCCGGTATCCGGGCCGGTTGAAGCGGCAGGTGGCGATTGACGATGATGGCGAACCCGAGAGCCTGACGTTCAAGCCGGAAGAATACGACGCAGTCGTCTATCACATCGAATACGGCGATCTGCGCATGAACACGTCGCGAAGCAAGGATCAGACGAAATACCGGATACTCTTTGGAAACGCCCTTGTGGGCAGTTCGAATGTGTTTGCCCCGGATGCGCACGTCATCATGCTGGATCCGCTGAAGGGGAAATGCCTGGAGCTGTTCAACTGCGAGGATGTCGAGGGCTTGGCGGAGATCGAGCCGGTGGAACTGGCGTATCACAGCATCAGGGAGACGGGCCGGGAGATCATCTGGCGCGCGGACAAAAAGACGACGTTGCTGGCGTCAAATACACACGCCCCTTTCCTGTTGCCGGAGGACACGGACACGGTACGGTATGCGGTGTTTCGCTACCGGCTCAAGGACCGGGTGAAGAGCGAGACGCTGACGGTGCATCAGGGCAACACCATGAACTATGAGCGTGATGGGGATTCCGTGGTGTTGGAGCAGTGGCTCAGGACACGCAAATTCGTGAAGGACACACTGGCGAAGGTGAAGAAATGAGCCGGACCATCTGGACAACCCTGGCGCTGCTGCAGGAGGCCAAATTGCCGATGGCGGACTGGCGGCGGCATTTGTCTGCTGACTTCGACCACGTGCAGCCATTCCTGACAGAATGCACGGGGGAGATTGCGGGGACTTTGCCTTGCCCGCGGAGCGGGCAACGGCTGCACGTGGCGGAGCGCGGGCGGAAGTACGTGGCCTATCCCGAAGAGGGGTTTGAGGGGGATTCGAGCCAGTTGACCGACCTGAAGCTGGCGGATGTGATTCTCTGGCGGCTCGACCATGAAGCGCTTGATCGGGACTTGTGCCGTGCACTGGATTTGACGCCGACAACCTATTTGGCCGCAAACAGTGATGGCTTGCGGTTGCTGGGGACAATTGGCGTGGGCGAGGGCCGCAAGCAGTTTTACCTTGGATACGCGGCGGACGAAGCCGCTGCAATGGCCCTGTGTGTGAGTTTTACCCAAAGGAACCGGCAACGGTGCTGCATGGTCCTGCCTGCTTTCTTTACGCCGTGTAATGATTTCCTGAAGCGGTGCGAGCACGATATGATCGTTCTGGATGAGGCGGCCGCCTTTGCCAGGAGCGGCTTGGTGGCGAAGCGCCGCGAGACCCCGATCGACTCTGAAGACCTCCTGACCGTTGACGTGATTGGCGATTACAAGGCACTGAAACTGCGTGATGGAACCCTGATCGATCTATCGCGGAAGACGAAATGCCGTGCGTTCGTCCGGCATCTGCATCAGCGCCGGAAGACGACGGAGAACCGCGAGTTCTTCTATGACGAAGAGATCAAGAAGCTGAACGCGGGACAGGCGCGCATCTTGATCCAGAGCGACGATTTCAAGTTCGGTTTGTTTCGTGGGATTTACCAGCATTTTGACCTTCTCTTCACGGTCCTCGACAAGGGGAGCGGAAAATACCGCATCAATTTCTGACCTGCCTGCATAGTCCCTTAATCTGACAAAAGCCCCGCCTCCGGGGCTTTTTTGTTTTCCCACCCCATTTTCAGTGAGTTTTCAGTGGATTTTCAGGGCCCGCTTCCGTGCGGGTTTTTCTTCCCCCTGTGATGCTGTTCTCGTGTTCACCAAATAGGCGAACCGAAACGGAGAACAGCATGAACAGACACAATGAACACCCGGTTATGCCGGGCACGCAGCGCGGGAGGTTGTCATGAGCGATCTCACCGGCGATCTCCTGGCTGCAGTCATGGCCGCATCACTCGAACGTAAGGGCGCAGCGTTAAAGGTTCTGCGAGGGGATCCGCTGCAGCCGGTCATAAAGCCGGTGACGGGTCCGCTCCTGATGGGGATCGGCGCGGGGGCAAAGTACCTCGGGGTGAGTCGCATCACGCTGTGGCGCGTGTGCCTGGCGGGCCGCATCCAGCGCGTGGAATTATTCCCCGGTTCATACCGCGTGCGCCGCGAAGACCTTGAGGCATTGGCAGCCGGAAAATTCAGCACAAACACGCAACCGCCAAAGCGGGGGCGGCCGCGAAAGGCGGCGGCCCCTTCGACAGGCTCAGGGCAGGAAGTTTAATGGATCGGGCAGGGGCGGTTAACAACAAAGTGCGCGAAAAGCGCGAAACATAATGCAGTAACAAACAAGGAGGTCGGTATGGCGGTATTACAACAACCGGTGATGGGCAGCGGGAATCCTTTCGCGGAGCGGATCGGTGACAGTTTGGCTCCGGTTGGGACGTGGATGGCGACGATCATCGACATCAAGGATGAATTCGGGGTGCAGCGGCCGAAGTATGAGAACCAGTCTGTACTGGAAAAAGTGGATTTAGCCACGTTCCTGTTCGGGTTCCGGGATCAGGCGGGAAATCCGCACATGGTGGCCAGCAAGCGCATGAAGATCAGCGGCAACGATAAATCGACGTTGTACAACTTCCTCAAGTCGATGCTGGGGTGCGCGCCGAAGTATGGCTGGGACTACTGCGAGCAGAAGGGCAAACAGTGCCTGCTCACCGTTGAGCATCTGTCGCGCAAGGATGGTGTCGGGGTGTTTGCAGCGGTTGCGTCGCTGTCGCCGATTCCGCAAGGCATGGCGGCAGGGACACAGCCTCGGCCAGCCGTTCAGCCGGTAGTCCCGGCGGCCCGACCCGCACCGGTGGTAACGGGTGGGCATACGATCGGTGATCCGTTGCCGTTCTGAAACAAATAGCGGTCAGCGGTCAGTCGTCAGCTGGTTGCAGGAGCTTCCGGAACTGAAGGCTGATCGCTGACAGCTGATAGCTCTCCGAAGGAGAACAAACATGGCGATACTCACAAAAGACCAGAAGAAGTCAGGGCACTGGTACACCAAGGCCGGATTGCCAATGCACCGGCTGCCGAAGGCGAGCGGTACCGGAGACCGGGATGTCACGATCAAAGACGCGCGGCGGCTGCACCTGCTGCCGTCGGTTACGTCGATCCTGAAACTGCTGGCAGCGCCGGGTCTCGAGACGTGGAGACAGAATCAGGTGGTCCTTGCGGGGCTGCGGTGCCCGAAGACGCCCGAGGAAAGCGAGGAATACTACTGCAAGCGTGTCCGGGATGCCGCTTTCGAGCAAGTCGATGAAGCGGCCGACCTCGGGTCTGAAATCCACGGGGCGCTCGATTTGGCGATGGCCGGTTCGGAATACGATCCGGCGCTGGCGGTTTACGTCGAGCCGGTGGTCGCATGGAAAAAGCAGACCGGGATTGTGATTGTCGAGCGCGAGATCCGGCTGGTGAATGCGGCGAACGGTTTTGCCGGCACGTCGGATGTGATGTTCCGGTATGGGGAGAACGGGATCGGCATCCTGGACTACAAGACCAAGAAGACCGAACCGGGCAAGCCGGTCAAGGCGTACGAGGATCAGGCGCTGCAACTGGCGGCGTATGCGGCGACGTACTGGGGCGTGGAGAACCTCGACCGCGTGCTGGCGGCAAACATCTTTGTTTCGCGGACCGAGCCGGGGCGCATGGAGGTGGTGAAGCATACCAACCTGATGCGGCATTGGCAGGCGTTCCAGTTGGTGGCGGCGCTTTGGCGGTACGCCAAGGAGTATGACCCGAGGCAGTGAGGAGGCAGGAGTCAGTAAGAGAAGGATACCGACATGAAGCAGAAACGAGAGATGAACCCGGGCGTTGGGGTGGCCGTGAGTAACACCCCGTTTCGAGGCTATAACGGCCAGCAAATCGAGCTAAAACGGGCCGAAAGGCTGCGGGCAGTGCAAAGGGACGCCCCGCGCTATCTACCCACGTTTAAGCGCGCTTATGAGGGGGTATCGCGCCAAGCAGCCATCAAGGCGTTTTGCATCGAATGTAACGGCTACGACCCTGTCGCGGTCAAGGATTGCACCGCTCCGGCGTGCCCGCTCTGGGAGTATCGGCCGGGAAGAGCCAAGACGATGTGACGCATGGCGAACCTTTATCCATTTTCCAGCAGGACCGCTGAGCGGCTGGCAGCCATGCCGGGCGCGGGCGGGACGCACCGGTGGCTGGCACAGGTGGCGAGCGGGTTGAGCCATCTGCTGCCAGCGGAGAAGTGTGCGGATTTCCTGCGGCGGTGCTGCGATGAGCATGTCATGCACCGGCGGATTCCGAACCGGGAAATTGTCGGGGCGGTGAAGATGGCGTATGGAGCCGACCCCTCCGGCGGGGTTCAGGCAAATTTCGGACGGCGGGCGCTGGAGTGGCCCGCGCCGGATGCGGCAGCGATCCAGCGGATGCTTGCCACGGTGGAGCCGCTCTTTGACGGCACCACAAGCACAGGGCTGCGGCCCGGCGACGTGCTGCCGTCACTGTTCCGGCCGGGTGAGCTGGTCTGCACGGGTGCGGACAGCGAGCACGCGGTGATCCGGCCGGTCAAGCATGTGCTGGCGGATGCGGAACTCCTGCAGTTCATCTGCGTGAACCCGATGCGCGGGCTGCTGGACGTGAACCTTGCCGGGCGTCCATCCGTGCGCTGCCAGAACAACGTGATGGCACGCCGGTATCTGGTGGCGGAGTTTGACGACGCCAGCCTGACCAAGCGGCAGCAGGCGCAGCTGGCGTCGGCGCTGGCACAGGCGGCGCCGCTGGTCATGGCCGTGGACTCCGGCGGCAAGAGCGTCCACGCGTGGTACGCGGTGGAGCGCATGCGCCGCCAGGATCAGGCGCGGTTCTTTGCGGTGTGCTGCATGCTTGGTGCGGACCAGACACGGTGGGACATCTGCGGCTGGTTGCGGATGCCGGGCGGGCTGCGGATCAAGGCTGACTGCCAGCAGGTGCGGCAAAAGATTTTGTATTGGGATCGCAAGGCTTTGGTTTCAACCGATGGAGGGGAACATGGGACAGTCGAAGAGTCCGCTTGAGATTTTAATGACGGAGTTTCTTCCTTCGGAAGTCGTGGCCGCGGTCGAGACGCAGGTCAAGACCATCCAGGAGCTGCCCGGCATCAAACGGCTGGCGGACCTGCAGACGCCCATCTATGGCAACGACCCCACGGAACTGCTCAAGCACCGGTTTCTCTACCGGGGCGGGCTGGCCCTACTGTGCGGGCCGACGGGGATTGGCAAGTCGTCCCTGCTCATGCAGGCGGCCATCCATTGGGCGATTGGCCTGTCTTTTTTCGGCATTGTACCGGGCGACTGTTTCCAGCGCTCCGGCATGCGCATATTGATCGTGCAGGCGGAAAACGACGAGGGCGACCTGGCCGAGATGCGCGACGGCGTTCTGGCCGGCTGCACCGATCTGTCCGACGAAGCCCGCGCGGCGGCGGGTGATCGGATCAAGATCGCCACCATTACCGACAAGAGCGCGGACGTATTCGCGGCCACACTTGACGGGTTGCTGGTCGAGTGCGGCCCGTTTGATCTGGTGCTGATTGACCCGGCTTTCGCGTACCTCGGCGGGGACGGGTCCAGCCAGAAGGATGTCTCTCACTTTATGCGCGAGCTGCTCAATCCGCTGGCGCAGAAGCACGGTGTGGGCGTGATTCTCGCCCATCACACCAACAAGCCCATGAAAGGCAAGGAGAAGGAGAATTGGACTGCCGGCGACTATGCGTATCTCGGTGCCGGGTCAGCGGAGTGGATCAATCCGGCCCGCGCGGCTTTGGCGCTACGCTCCATCGGATCAGACACGGTCTTCGAGCTGCGCGCCGTGAAGCGCGGACGCCGGTTGCGTTGGGTGGACGAGGACGGCCTTTCGACGAACGTGCAGTATATCGCCCATCACCTTGACGCGGGGGTCATTTGCTGGCGCAAGGCGACGGCGGCAGAGGTGGCCGCGGTGATGTCCGATGGTAATCCGGGTCGGCGGAAGAATCACGATGACGTTGTCTGCGTGCATGCGGTTCAAGACCAGCCGGGTGAGGGCAAGGAGTTTTATCTGGATCTGCTGGCCGACAAACTGTCCTGCAGCCGGACGACGGCATGGCGGATGTTCCAGCGGTGTTTGTTGGCCGGTTGGATCACCTCTTTTGGCGAGCCAAAATCCGCCCGTTTTTGCGTCCCGGAGGCGGGTTCCGAGGTGGCAAAACGGCAGCCAAGCGCCATCAACGGAGTTTCATAGTTTCATAATAGGGTTATTCCAATATGAAATTTTACAAGCGGTTGAATGTAAACAGGTTCGGTCGGAGGATGTCGGTGGCGTTTCACAATACAGCGATAGCGTTTCATTTCACGCCCCCTAAAGGGGGCGTGTGAAATGAAACGACGGACGTCGGACGCGGGGTGGGTCGTTTAAGGGGGAGTATGGCTATGGGCAAAATGAGCAGACGAAAAGGCGCAGCCGGGGAGCGTGAAGCAGCGGCATTTTTGAACGAAGTCTTGGGCACCCAATTCCACCGTGGACGGCAATACCACGGCGGGCATGACTCGCCCGACTTGGCAGGCGATCTGCCGGGCTTGCATCTCGAAGTCAAACGCTGCGAAAGCATGAGTCTCTACAAAGCCTTGGCTCAGGCTCGGCAGGACGCGGACGTGTCGCAGGTCCCGGCCGTCATGCACCGGGCAAACGGCAAGCCCTGGGTCATCATCGTCGAGGTCGAGAACCTGATCCGGCTGCTGGATGTCGTGGACGCCTGCCGTACGAAACTTTCAGGAACAAACAATCAACAGCCGGTATCAGCCCCGGAACCCTCCGGGCTGACCGCTGACAGCAAACAAGGAGATACCCATGGAATGCCATAAATGCCCGCATGCCGGAGCCATCGCTTCCGGCACGTTCGACAAAACACCGTTCGAGCAGACGCCCTGCGCGTCCTGCACACTGGCGGACAATCCGGAGTTCGCTCCCGTCGAATATATTGACGACATACTGCCTGAACAGTTCGCTGAGGAACTGTATGCCAGACGCATGCCGGTCTCCGTGTTGGTTGACGTCATGAAGCTGATCCTCACGATGCCGCCTGTCATCAGGGACACCATCTGCATGCGCTACACCGGCATGACCTATCGCGAAATCGCGGCCATCCGGCACACCTCCATTGCTGCGCCGGAGCGGGCCATCCGTTACGCCATGACCCGTTGGCCGCTCATCGCCAAACTATTCCCCCTCAAAGCCGGCAAACGCTACGGCGCCCACGCCCCGTCGAAATCTGAAATACAATCCGCAGTTGCAAACCATTAAATTTATTTCTAAACTGCAAACCAGTGATGGGATTTTTATAGTATACTCGAAATTCGCTCGATAATACTGATGAGCAAAGGAGGCCAAATGAATTCGAAATGGTACTTTTTTGTGGTTTTCACAATTCTGTGGCTCGTTGGAACAACGGTTTATTCGTTTAATTATATAGTCGTTCCAGATGGGTCAACATATCGATTTGAGTGTGTAAAATTCATATTTCTCTCAATTTCGGCGTTTGGTGTTTTGTTTTCAACGGTGTTAAGTTCTTACAATTCACTGGAATCAACCTCAAATATTAAAGATAAGATCGCTTTCGATAAAACCGAAAATTCTTTTGCATATATGCTGCGATGGGATTCGGACTCACTAAAAGAAGCAAGAGATGAGACGAGACGCATTAAAAAAAATGTAGACGAGGTGTCTCCACGCGATCTGTTAGCCAATATTAGCGGTGAAGAGTCTCTCGAAAGGTCAGTCATTACGATGTTTAATTTTTTTGAGGAAATTCATCTTTCAATCCAAGAAAAAAGAGTTAATGAAAAAATTCTCAAACAAGCTTTTGCAGGTGTATATATTGACATCTATTGGCGGTTTAAAGGATGGATAGATGCCAATATTACCGGCGAACAAAAAAAGAATCTTGAAGGCCTGAACACCCTTTGGGGTAATTTGCAGTCATGACCAACAATCTTGAGAGGGTCCGCGCTCACGATGTATGCGAGCGGCTGTACATAAGCGTTCGGTCGTTGGCCACAGGGAAGGGAGATGTTCGGGAACGCCTTGCTGACCTATCAGCAACGTTGTTGCCCCTGCGGCTAGAGGACTTTCCGACCAAACTCCAACCTGAGTACAATTGGATCGTCAGTCGCCTGAAGAGGCATCCGGCTCGACACAAGCACGAGTCCTGTGTCGATGCAACCTGCAAGCGGATGCAGAACCGTACTGGGCAGGCAATCGCAGAAAGAATCGTATTGCTCTATGAGAAAGCCATGCACATTCAGGGTAAGACCCTGATATAGATCGAATAGACAGTTTCACTTTCGAACATCCGGCTGCAGTCTGGAGGCGCGCATTTTACGTTCCCGGCTCGCTATCGCTCGCCGCTGCCATCCCCTCCCAACGGGCCAACGCCACGCGAGGAGGGTATCGCCACAGCGGGACGCCCCGTGCCCCCCGTCGGCTCCGTTGTCGCCTCCTGCTCACTGCCGTTCGCCCGCCTCGGTCGCTGCCCGCTCCCTCGCAGCACCCCGCTGCGGGCTTGTCACGCGGCGTGCATGGCGAAGCGCCTGCCACGCCGTGCGCCAAGCCCTCCGCTTCGGCGCGAAGCGCGCCGTCCCCGCCGCCGCCAGCAGTCCGGCCCCGGCTGTTGCGCTGGCGTCGTGAAGCACTCCGGCGTGTATGGCCTCCCTGCGAAGCGCCGGGCGGCCACCCACGCCGGCCGCCATGCTTACAACCGCTTGCGCCAGGTGGCCGGAGCGGCGGCGTGCGCCCCGGCACACTCGCTATTTTATGCGCCTTGCTTCCAGCCAGCGGCAGGACCCACTCGCTGGAAGCATCGGTCGGGCATTCGCGCTTTGGCACGCGACGTAGCGCTGAGCCAGCGCGAAGCCCGCCCGACCGGCGCAGAAAAAGCTCGGTGCCCCCCGAGCCTCCCTTACGGTCGGCTCCAGTGGAGCGCCAAAGCCGGAGCCGGAACGAGCGCGCCCCCTCACGGGCTGCGCGCGCCGGTGTGCGCCAAGGGATCCTCCCCGCCCGCGCACCGGATAGGGCAGGAGCCCTCAGCCGGTCCGCATGGCGGCTCCGCTGCAATGACGTTCGCCACGAGTCGAACGACGCTTCGCTCATTGCCCGGCGCAAGCGCCGTCCGCTCCGGCCTGAAGGCTTCGGAGACCTCGTCGCACGCTCACCGGAACGCGGAACGCAAGCGGCGCACAGACATTCACCGCCGGGATGATCCTCCGCCGCTTCGCACGGCGCTGCGCTGGCCTGGGCGGCGGCGTTCAGATCATCCCGTTGCGGCTCCGCTGCATGGACGTTGACACGCGGCCTGTCAACGACCATGCCCGGCGTCAGGGTTCCATCGCGGACTCTTCACCCCAACGCCGACCGCTCCGGGCAAAAGCCCTCACGACTGCTTGCCGCTTGGCAGAACCGGACATCCGGCAGGACACCAGCAGCCCCCATGCTTACAGCTTGGCGGCGTATTTGCAGGTGTACCGTGAGGACACAGCGTAGGACATTTTGCCCGCCACCGGCACAGGGCATTGTCGCGGCACAGGCTGCACACCCGTCCGCGTGTACGATCATCCGCGCAACTCTCCTGATCGTCCACGGCCAAAGGCTTTCGGACGGATGTTTGCCAGACGCGCCAGCCCAGACGGTGTCAGGCAGTATTGCGGAACCCATCATCCCATTTATCCCGGAGCGCGGCGGGCGGTGCGCAGCAAAACCGGTTTTCCCCGCCAGTTTCCCCCTCTGCACTCCTCCTTCCGGCACCCCCTTTCCGAACAAATTGAATCTGGGCAAAGGGGGGCAACTTCTTGGGGCAAACCCGTTCGGGGCATTTTCCAGCACCGGTCAGGCGCGGCAGCCAAAGCCAAACGCGCCAGCCCGTTGCCGCCCCGCCCGAAGAGGGTTGCCCGCACCACTCCGCCGCTTCACCAACCCCCCAACCCCCATGGCCGGATGGACCACGCCACACGCGCGAGGACGCGCTCCCGGTTGCGTGGCCACCGGCCCGCTTTGGGGGCAGGGTCGGCTGCGGCCCGGCTCCTTCGTCGACACGGGCCTGCATCACTCCATGGTTGCGGCCATCCATTGCGGGTATCCGGAAAGACACAAAGGTTGCAGCCATTCCTGTATGGGCGCGAAGCGCGACCGGACCAGATCCCCGGCGCGCACACCCCCGAACAGAAAGTGCGCGCCGGCCGCTGCGCCCCGCCGGGAAGAGGGCCAACGCTCCACAACGGGTGGAGATTGGCGCACGCCAGGTGGATTCGTTACACCCAGCACCCGGTCGGGGCTCGCTGGGGTCGTCGCTACGCGACTCCGTGGTGGGAAACCCCCACAACTCTTTTAAGATAAGAGCAGAACAGATAAGATTAAGAATCAGATCAGAGAAGAATCAGACCTGAATCCAGAACCGGAAAGAAGAAAGCACCCCGGACCCCGAAAGAAGAAAGGCGGCTCCCGCTCCAGGAGCCAAGCCGCATCCGCCGCCGGAGCGCGCGCGAAGCGACCTGCTCCGGCCAAAGGCCCGTCGCACCGCCGCGCCGTCAACCCAAAGCGGTATGCGTCGCGTCGTCGCCGCGGCGCCGGTCCTTCGTCCAGATCAGGGCGCGTGCTATGGCGTCGGGCTGCGGCCCGTCTCCCTCCGCTCAATCGTCCCCACCCACGACAACCGCCCACACTCGAGCCACCAAAACAGTTCCCCCGCACCCCCTCCGGCGCGGTGTGTGTGTGGGGCCCCCCCATAATTCTACTTAAACCTTATCCGACGAATTTCGGTGCAACACATTCCCGCACATCGCAATAGACCGAAAAACGGATTGCCGTGATTGTCTGGAATCGCCATAAAATGATGGTCAAATACTGACGATTTCTTTGAGTTTCTCGTTGTTATTCACACACTCTGATTTTGATTGTCTGCGCTTTCGCTTCGTCTCTTTATCCGCAAAGAGCGTGCATAGCACTGGCCACCGGTGCATTGCCAACCGGTGGCGCTTTTCCACCGTATTAAGCGAAACTCCTTGCCGGTCGGCAATCACGGCATAGGTTACACCCGCGAATCGCCAGCAGACCACATCCCGGAGTTCTGGAGGCATGGACAGCAGCAGCTCTACCACACTCCGGAGCACAGTAATTGGCAACCGTTCATCGCCTTCCGGCTCATCGTCAAAAAAGGAAGGCTCCGTGGCGGGTGCCGCTGTCTTGGCCAGTCGCGCCTCGTCCAAGGTGACAAAGAAGACACCATTTTCCGACAACGTGCATTTCGCGCAAGGCGTCTCCTCAAACGGCACCTGCTTGAATTTCCCCGCCGCGATATCCTCAGCATGTTGGCAATGATGGCACTGCATCTTCCAGCCCTCCTTCCTGAACGAACACCTGCGCCTGCCCTGAGCCTGTCGAACGGGCCCGATGTTTATCCACCACATCCAGCAGCCGGATCAGTTGCTCTACCTCCACGATCATCACCCACGGTTTGCCATTCGCCCGGTGCATCACCACCGGCACCTGCGCCACATCCGCGTCCTGCTGCGCCTGACGCAGCGCCTTGTACAGGCTCAGGCACTCCGTGCGCTTGACCTCGACATTGAGCCCTGGCAGATCGCCAGCCAGATCGGGCGAGTCATGCCCGCCGTGGTACTGCCGCCCACGGTGAAACCGTGTGCCCAAGACTTCATTCAACTTCGCAGCCGCTTCTCTCTCTCCAGCCGCACCTTTTCGTCTACTCATTTTGCCCATAGCCATCCCTCCCTTTGAACAATCCGCCCGTGTGCCATTTCACCGCGCCCCCGTAGGGGGCGGTGATATGGCACTTCCATATCGGCATTTCTGCAATTGGCCCCACTGGCTGGTGCAACAAATTGGCCCAAAGCAACTTGCATAAGTGCCATATTCATTTGGCATCCTTTTGGCACTGTGGCACCCAATTTGACGTGTTTGGATGGCGTACAGCCTCCATCAAACCGCGCTCCGTGACCCCGAACCGGCGGTAATGAGCGTCGCCCAACTCGGACAGCCACCCCGCCGAAACACACCGTTGAAGCATCCGGCGCACGGTCGTTTTCCCGCACTCCAACTTGCCGGCCAGAAGGTCCAGATAAAACGCCTGGCTCTCTCCCGGCCGTGCGCGCACGGCATGCACACACTCGATGTCGTTGTACTGTTTCTGCCGTCCGCCCTTGCCCTCGTCCAGCAGTTCCGCGACTTCCTCCGCCGTCGCCTTGCGCCAGCAAATGACGCCTGCGTCAAGGTGGTGGGCGATGTACTGCACGTTCGTCGGCAACCCGTTCTCGTCCACCCAACGCAACCGGCGGCCGCGTTTCACGGCGCGTAGCTCGAAGACGGTGTCCGATCCGATGGACCGCAGCGCCAGCGCCGCGCGGGCCGGATTGATCCACTCCGCCGACCCGGCGCCGAGATACGCATAGTCGCCGGCAGTCCAGTTCTCCTTCTCCTTGCCTTTCATCGGCTTATTGGTGTGGTGGGCGAGGATCACGCCCACCCGGTGCTTCTGCGCCAGTGGATTGAGCAGCTCGCGCATGAAGTGCGAAACATCCTTCTGGCTGGACCCGTCCCCGCCGAGGTATGCAAAGGCCGGATCAATGATCACCAGATCGAACGGCCCTTTTTCGACCAGCAGCCCGTCCAATACCGCGGCAAAAGCGTCCGAGCTCTTGTCCGTGACCGTGGCGAAGGAAATCCGCTGGCAGGCCTCCGCCTTTTCCTCATCCGTCAGGTCGCTGCAACCGGCCAGCACCCCGTCGCGCATCTCGGCCAGGTCTCCCTCATCGTTCTCCGCCTGCACGATCAATATGCGCATGCCCTGCCGCTGGAAGACGTCGCCGGGCAGGATGCCAAAAAAGGCCTTGCCGACCGCCCAGTGCATGGCCGCCTGATAAAGCAGCGAGGATTTGCCGATGCCCGTCGGCCCGCACAGCAGGGCCAATCCACCCCGGTAGAGGAACCGGTACTTGAGCAGTTCCGTGGGGTCGTTGCCGTAGATGGGCGTCTGCAGGTCAGCCAGCCGCTTGATGCCGGGCAGCTCCTGGATGATCTTGACCTGCGCCTCGACTGAGGCCACGACCTCCGCAGGCAGGAACTCCGATATCAAAATCTCCAGCGGACTCTTTTTCGGCTGTGCGCTGTTCATGGTGCGACACCTCCCGGCATGCCGCCCGCTTTGTGCACATTGCCCAGCTTGTCCACCGTGTAGAGCACCCCGCCGACGTCCAGCGTGATGCCCGGCGCGCAGTTGCACGCGCCGTTACTTTTCAGCAGCCGGCACCACCGGTCATGCCGGACGTGTACATCGCTGACATGGCCACGCAAGGCGTCCAGCCCGATTTGACCCGTCGCCCGGATGATTCGCTCCTCATATCCCATACCTTTACTGCGCATGTTGACACCCTCCTGTTGATAGATATTCCGCGTTGAAGTACAAAATCCGTTGCCGCACCTGCTGGCCATCAGGACAAACCCGCAGCCCGCCCGGCATCCGTAGCCAGCCGCAGATGTCCCACCGCGTGGCATCCGCGCCGAGCAGGCAGCACACCGCAAAGAACCGCGCCTGATCCTGGCGGGCCATGCGCTCCACCGCGTACCACGCGTGGACGCTCTTGCCGCCGGAGTCCACGGCCAGCACCAGCGGCGCCGCCTGTGCCAGCGCCGACGCAAGCTGCGCCTGCTGCCGCTTGGTCAGGCTGGCGTCGTCAAACTCCGCCACCAGATACCGGCGTGCCATCACGTTGTTCTGGCAACGCACCGATGGACGCCCGGCAAGGTTCACATCCAGCAGCCCGCGCATCGGGTTCACGCAGATGAACTGCAGGCCTTCCGCATCCGCCAGCACATGCTTGACCGGCCGGATCACCGCGTGCTCGCTGTCCACACCCGTGCAGACCAGCTCGCCGGGCCGGAAGAGCGACGGCAGCACATCGCCGGGCCGCAGCCCCGTGCTTGTGGTGCCGTCAAAGAGCGGCTCCACCGTGGCCAGCATCCGCTGGATCGCCGCCGCATCCGCGGCGGGCCACTCAAGCGCACGCCGCCCGAAATTCGCCTGAACCCCGAACCCTGAACCCTGGACCCCGCTGCCGTAAGCGAGGGTCACTGCGGCAACGATCTCCCGATTCGGGATCCGTCGGTGCATGACATGCTCATCGCAGCACCGCCGCAGGAAATCCGCACACTTCTCCGCTGGCAGCAGATGGCTCACGCCGCTGGCCACCTGCGCCAGCCACCGGTGCGTCCCGCCCGCGCCCGGCATGGCTGCCAGACGCTCGGCGGTCCTGCTGGAAAATGGATAAAGGTTCGCCATGCGTCCCATCCCGTCATTCGCGTGTTTCGTAGTTGAATTCCGGCTACTGACTCCTGCCTTCTGGCTCCTGCCTGCTCACTTTTCTCGGGTCATACCCTTTCTGATAGCGCCAGATAGCCGCAGCGTGTTTGAACGCCTCCCAGTCCTCGGCCGGCTTCTCATGCTTCACGATGACCACGCGCCCGGATTCCGTGGTGGAGATGAACACGTTGGCTGCCAGCACGCGGCCAACATTTTCCTCGCCCCAGTACGTCGCCGCATACGCGGCCAGCTGCATCGCCTGCCCGTCATAGGCGAACACCGGCTTGCCCGGATCCGTCTTGCGCGTCTTGTAGTCCAGGATCCCGATCCCGTTCTCCCCGTAGCGGAACATCACATCCGACGTGCCGGCAAAGCCGTGCGCCGTGTTCACCAGCCGGATCTCGCGCTCCACGATGAGGATTCCCGTCTCGCGCTTCCACTTCACCACCGGCTCGACGTAGGGCGCCATTTCAGGGTCATAGGCCTCGCCGATCATGGCCGCGTCCAGCGCCGCGTGGATCCGCGTCCCGAGGTCCGCCGCCTGCTCGGTCTTTTCCTTCGAGGCTTCAACCACCCGCTTGCACCAGTAATCATCCCCCTCGTTCTGCGTCTTGGGGTTGCGCAGCGCCGCCAGCGCCACCTGGTTGAGCTTCCACGCATCCAGATTCGGTTTGGAAAAAATATCAATGATGCTCGTCACGCTGGGGTAGAGGCCCAGCCGCCTCGCGTCTTTGATCGTGGTGGCCCGCTCGCCGGACCCGTCCGCCGTGCGCATCTTGTGCATCGGCGTGCCGTCCGCCGTGTACCAATGCCCACCCTTGATCTGACCTTTTGTAAGAATCGCCATCGTCATTCCCTCCGGCGGGATCGGCACCTGAACCGGTGCCGACCCCGCCTGCTTCTTTCGCGCCCTTTCGCGCATTTCGTAGTTAAACTCCCCGTCACCTCAGAACGGCAGCGGATCCCCGAGCACATGCCCGCCCGCTACCACCGGCGCAGGCCGGGCCGCCACCGTCACCGGCTGGGCTGCAGGCCGCGGCTGCGCCACTGAACCCTGAACCCCGAACCCTGGCTCCATTCCTTTCGGAATCGGCGACAGCGCCGCGATTGCCGCGAACAACCCGACGCCATCCTTGCGTGTCACATGCTCCACTGTGATCAAGCACTGCTTGCCCTTCTGCTCGCAGTAGTCCCAACCGTACTTCGGCGCCGTGCCCAGCATGGACTTGAGGAATGCGTACAGGGCCGCCTTCTCATTCCCGCTGATCCGCATCCGCTTGCTGGCGACCATGTGCGGATTGCCCGCCTGGTCCCGGAACCCGAACAGGAACGTGGTCAAATCCACCGTCTCCATTTCCGCCGGATTCTCATACTTCTGCCGCTGCACCCCGAACTCATCCTTGATGTCGATGATCATCGCCATCCACGTCCCCACCGGCGCCAGATCGTCACCAATCCGCTCCGCGAAAGGATTCCCGCCACCCGTCATGGGTTGTTGTAGAACTGCCATACCTGCCTCCTGCTTGTTGTTGCTGTTTCGCGCATTTCGTAGTTAAACTCCGCTCTGAACTATCTCTTCATTCCCCCTTTCGTACTTTTCGCGTGTTTCGTAGTTAAAGTCCCCCCGCTCCCGCCTGAACCCCGAACCCTGAACCCTTTTCCGCCCCATCCGCGCCTTCCACCTCCTGTCTCCTGAATTCTGACTCCTGCCTCCTGTCTTCTCTCCTTGCCCCCTCCTTCCTCGGCCGTCCCCGTTTCCTCGGAAACTCGCTTATGCCGAACTTGCCTGCCGCCAATGATTCGACATCCTCACGGGTTACGCGGTAGGCTCCGGGAAAGATTTCCACCCGCTTGATCTTTCCCGCCCGCAGCACACGCCACATCGTCACCCGGGAAATTCCAAGAAGCTCTGAAGCCACGCCCATGCTTAGCAGGAGCGGCCCTGTCGTCGCAGGCCTTGCGGGCGGTGGCGGAGCTTCCCCCTTCAGCATCCGCAGCGCCTCAGCCTTGCGGTCATCCGGCGCCACCAGCGCCGCCTGTATGATTTCCTCGGTCAGTGTCATGCCCATTTGCGCCACCCTTTCTGTGATTTGCTCACACCAACAGGAGAGGTTTCCCGATTTGGGCACAAAAAAAGGGATACCGTTCACGGTATCCCTTGCACTGCAATCGTTTGGAAGGTTTTTACACTTTCCCGTTTTTCTTCCCGAATTGTGACAGTTCAGTCAGGTAGAAGTCAGAATGAGAGCCCCGGCGAAGACATTCGAAGATTGGACGGTTTGGCAGAAGGCCCGCCAATTTGTGATTGCTGTTTACCGTCTATCGCAGACATTCCTGCGGCCGGAAGCCTGCGGCTTTATTCGCAGGTCGGTCGGTCTGAATTCTGACTCCTGAATTCTGGATACTTGATCAGTTACCCGGAAACTCTTCTTTCACAATCCCGATCAGTTCATCCCGCACCGCTTTCCAGTTCGCCCCATTCTGGGCCTCAAGTCCGTCCAGCAGATCCCGCAGCACGTCCGGCTCCGCCACCGCCTGCACGCCCTGATGTTTGCCAAACGTCTCGTTGAACTGCTCGATCTGTATCCGCCCGCCGCCCTTCTTCCGGACGCCGACCATCTCATACAACGTCTCGTAGAGTCCCCCGCGCGCAACGTATGCCTTCAAATGCTTGTCAAATGTGGAACTCGGAATCTTCAGCAAATGGGCCGCCGCATTCACCGAGCCTGTTCCCAAGATCACAAATATCCACTGGAAGAACTCCGGCTCCACCTGCCGCGCGAGGTTCGCAAGCGCCTGTGCCAGGTCCTGCTTCAGCACGTCGTTCTCGCGCTGCATGTCCGAATACTCATGCCCCAGCGTGTCGAACCGCCGGTCGAAGTGGCGCTTCAACTCCCTGTTCGTGATATCCAGCGCATCCTGCCGGGGCGGGTGATTCACATTCTCCTGCGCCCCGTTGCAAAGCAGGCTGTGTTGCATCGGTGTCAGCCGCGCGCGGTCGAACATGCGCCGCCGGTACGCCGCCGCCCTTTCGATGGCCGTGTCGATCTCCTTCCCGGCCAGGGCCAGGGTGCGCCCCGCCGCCGACTCCGGCTCCGGGCCGCGTATGCCGTTTGTGGTCACATATTCGTGCACCGTGCCGAGGAAAATTTGGACGTTCAACGCAACGTCTTTCCATTTCAAATTGCACAGCGTCATGGGACACAGGTTCGGCACCACCGGCGTGAACGGCGCCGGAAAATCCTGAAGGCATTCATAATCGCGCAGGATTTTTTTCAGGCTTTTGATCACACAGCGGTACGCCGTGTTCAGTTCAAGGTCCAGCGCCGGATCCGGACACCCGATGACCAGCTCCAGCATCTTGTAATACGCCTGCGCCACCACCAGCAGCAGGTTCAGCGCCTCGTTTTTCGAGGCCTTCACCCGGCCCTCCTTTTCCTGCACCTGCGCGCATGCCGCATGGTGGAACCGCGCCTTCATCACCGCGGGCGGCGGCGGGATTTCGGTGCCCGGACACCCCTCATTGCAGATCCGGGTGCGGAGGAATTCAAACCACGCGAACTCCGTGTGGAAATGTGCCTGATCCGCCGGCGACAGGGTGGCCGCTTCCACATAATGGAACTTCGGCCAGCCGTCTGGGTTGCCATACTCCCGGGCGAGAGCATCACAGATGTCCTTCGCAAAGACTTCTGTTTCAACTTTATAGAAAACCGACAAGGCGTCGGGTGCAGGTGCTCCGTTGAAGGAAGAAAAGAGAAAAAAGGCATGTTTCTGGCATGTGGAAAGCGCGTTGGGTTGCATACTTGGGAATCCCCCCGTCAGATTGGAAATAATAGGTAATGGTAGCTCCTAAGGTAATCCGTGAAATCAGTGCTACTGGTGAACGGTACTTTGCAGCCTTGGCAAAAAAACTCCCACCATCGTATCCGTGTCAATCAGTGTGATCAGTGGGCGGTTCTTCTAACAGCCATCAGCCTACAGTCTATTCACCGTGTAAGCTCCTGCTTCACTCTGAACGCAATGCTCCTAAAAAAACGCGACAATATCACTAACAAAATCGGCGCTTAAAGAAAAACAGATGTGAATTTTTGAAGTAACCACTTAGACACAAAAGGAATCTGCCAGAATCAAAAAAATATGCGTTTTAATCAAACCCTAACCCCATCCAAACACAATGCGAATCACACCTAGATTTTCGAAAAGAAAAATGGACTTCAGGACAGGTTCCCGGCGTAAAATCGTATATATGTACTGCAATTGGTTTCAGTACATAATCATCGTGTATTGTACCTATATCCGTTGCCATGTTGCATCAGGGCCTCGCCCCAGGCATTTCACCACGCCCGCTTTCCGCTGTTGCCACAATATACGACGAATCAGGTCAATTCCAACCGATGGACAAGCGCTCTTGGAGCGCACTGACCGAGAAATCCCCCGCGCACAGGAAACTGAACAGCACTCCACCCATGAAATCATCGCATTGTGAAAACAATGCTTTTCATATCCTGCATTTTAATAACCACTTACACATTTTTACTGGATTGCTTTCCATCCAGCTCTGAAAACAACAGGGACTCGGGGCGCACCCCCGGCTTGGCATCGACTCGGAAACTCAGGCATCTGGGACTCGGACCCGGCAATTGGGTCCATCATCATTACCATTGTTTGGATAATTGTTTGCTAAGTCTCAATCCCTCTACTAGTCAAACAATGCTTATTATCAACGAGTTATATGTTTTTTAGACTGCTTTTCTTTACTAAATCTTACGTTTCTTTACTAAATCTTATCTCTTTTTACAGTTTTTAACGGGTTGTGACGCAACGGAATCCTTTAGCAAAACCCACTCTGGTTTGTTTCGGCTTCCCTGATTGCTGATGATAGCCTTCGCCCTCATTCGCGTCAGCAAATTCCGGATCTTGTTCAATTTTTGTGGTTTCTGCAAAGCATCGCTCAATTTGCCCATAAGCAGGGTGTCTATTTCTCCACGCGTGGCCGATTTAAACTCACGGATGTAGTCAATAACCAGTTTCACATAGAAATCGTCATCTTGTTTGCGCGTGCGGATATACTGTGCTTTGCCGCCTGTGATGGCCGCAATGGATGCGGTGATGTGCAGGTTGGGTTTGCGGCCCTCCAGGATGCCGGCCTTGCGCAAGCGGCGTGTCGTCAGCTCGTCAACCGTCAGGTGTTTCTGCACGCGGTCCAACGCCAGAATATCGGACAACGGAAGGTCGGTTTTCTGGATCAACATGCGGCTATAGGCAGGATCAACCACTTTCCCGTAAATGGTGAGCCGGACAACGCCGGAATCTGAAAGATCATAATCGGGCAGGGGAAAATAACGCTTTGCCTGCCCGGCATACATGTCACGGATGCCATAGCCCATGGTGTCAATCATGTTCAGTTCCACCATTGCCTGGGTGAGAAAAGGATTCCGGTAGCGTGTCGGGGTTTTGCTGCCGCTGATATAGTCTTGCGGGAGCCCGTCAAAAAATCCACCGCTGTTCTCGAAGATCAACCGGTCAATATGCTCCGTCACCAGAACACGCGCATTTTGAGTGTAATCCTGATGGGCAATGCAGTTGTGCAGGGCTTCCAGCAGGATTTTCAGATCGTACTTGGCAACCTCCACGTGGATCATCTGGTCCTCGGGGAGGATCCGCATTTGAATGTTCCGGATTTTTCGATACAGGGCGCCCGTGTTCAGCAGGAACGGCGTGGCGAAGTGCTCATAGGCGTGTTCGGCCCCTTCAAGCTTCCATGTCAGCTGCGCTGGATGCGGCGTCAGGAAATGGGTGGATTCAGTCCGTCCGAGAAGCAGCAGTGCGGCACGGGTGATCCTGCCATCAATGGTGAGTTTCGCCCGGTCAAGAAAGGTCGTGTCCGACCATCCCGCAACCTCGCCATCGGTAAACCGGTTCGCGTATTTTTTGGCAAATGCGGCGCGTGCGTAGGCGACCGCCTCGGGGTCCAGGTCGTTCAGCCGGGCATTCGGCACAATTTTCGCCGTCCAGTCTGTCCTTGAACTTTGCGCCCGGATGGCGTCAAGTTTATCCAGCCCCAACGCCGTAAGACTTTCGCCGGCGCGCGCATAATAATGCCCTTTCCACGCAACGGGGATTCCGAGCGGCGCGGGCGGAATCTCAAACATCACCACTCTTTGGCCATCATGATGAAGCACATGTATTTCGCGAAAGGTGATGGAGGGCTCCGAATCCTGCGCAATCTGGTGTTTCAATCCGTGCAGCTGGTCATGGTCGGGACGGTAATCGCTTCCGGCCGCTTGACGGGTGTCGTTGTCAATCCCGAACACCAGCCACGCCCGGTCCCGGCTGCGCAGGTTGGCCTCGTTGGACAGGGCGGAGAAATACTTGCCAATATCGGACGTGGGATATGAACTGCTCACATTCTTGAATTCAACTACTTCGTTTTCCCATTCGCAGATGAGAAACTGCAGGATGCTGTGGAGTTCGCTTGTGCTCATTCCCCACCTTTACCAAACTTGACACCAATTTGCCAAGACAGGATTCCAAACCGCTCGATCTGCTTTCCCGTTCCACCCCGCCCCCGCCCGCGGAAAGGAAAACACGTTATGCGGTTCGCACCGGCTGGTCCGCCCGGCCGCATGGATTTCCCGGCGTGCAGAATGGTCCCTTTTGCTTCCACATCCCCGGCAGGCGAAAGGGTCCCTTTTGAACGCTCAAGCGCCAGAATGTGCCGCCGCACCGTCTTGCGGTCCAGCCCAAGCTCACGGGCAATACGGCGCTTCTTCCAGCCCCCCTCGTAAAGCCTTGCGATTGCTTCTCTTTCACCCATGTTGATGTGATTGGCCATGTAGCATTACCCCTCCTTTTCAAGGTAATCTACACGACCCATCTCCCCTTATGGGTGGGGGATTTTGATTCGCCCCTAGGTGGGGGATTTTAAGCGCACGCTAACAAAGTCGCAAGCAATTCTGGGGCTGCCCCTCCTTCCCAAAATGCAGGGGCACAAGAGAGGTGGCGTGATTGGCGGGTATCACACGACTATATCATCGGGATGCCGATGCTTTTCAGCCACTCAAAGGTTGGATCATAAAATTTAGGCGGCCGCGTATGATCTGAAGCATCACCATGGGGAACAACAATGACCATGCCCTGCCGCGCACGCGTAAGCAACACACGATAAGCGTTCTTGAGATAGGTCTGGCGAACGGGCTGACGCACATTCTGCCACCTGCTCCCCTTGAATGAATAATGCTGCCAGCCGTTGGGGGTATAGCGAAAATCGCCATCCCATGTGACACAGGCCCAGTCAAGCTCAAGGCCTTGCACATCAAACTCCGTTGCCACATCTTCAAGATAATAAGAAGAGCGGACATCGTCCTTGTCATCCAAAAACCAATGCACCGGATCAACGGGCGAGCGAACATCAATGGCATGTGGTTTAAGGCGCTCCGCTTGCGACGAGACCACAATCCCATATCGCTCTGAACCCCGCGCATGTTCACGAAGCCAGGTTTTTGCTTTAGCCAAATCACGTGTTAAAATAATGGGGTATTTATCTTTAATCTGTGCAAGCGCAGACTGCGCCGCCTCTATGCGGCAATCGAGCAATTGTTTAACAAATGCCGAAACATGCTCCGCACGGAAAGAGCGCATGGAAACAGACAGATGTAACTTTTCATTATGCGTAACACCGGCGCGCCCTTCCAACGCTTTCAACACATCACCTGCCCCATATTCGCTGTCAGTCAAGTTGGGCGAGATATGAATGTTCCACTTAGGGAATGACCGGTTGAGCGATTCAATCCACTCGCCAATTCCAGCTTCGCCGGTGTTGATTTCTTGCCCGCCACCCACCAGACAGACAATCACCGCCCAATCCGCATGACGATCCATGCACGCGATCAAAAACTCGGGTTCAGATTGATTGAAATTGGAACGACCTTTTTTTCGCGCCATAAAGCTAGCTGTTTGCTGTAAATCCCATGCACGCTGCGCCTCATCAAAAAGCGCGACATGCTCAATGGGCGGACGCTGATCATCCTTCAAACCTTCATCCCGAAAATGGTGCACGTTTTGAATAAACGCCTTCACCTCGCTGAGCGCCTCATGTTTCTTCATCCGCTTGTTGCGCTCGGACTGCCTGCGAATTTGGTCCCGCGCCAATGCTTCATGCAAAACGGCGACAAGCGGACCATTCCCTGAAAGAAAGACGCTATACAGATCATTATTTTTATCAACATGCTTGGTGGCGATATTAAGACCCACGAGTGTTTTACCTGCACCCGGAACGCCGGTCACAAAACAGATCACCTTTTGGGAATTCTGCTTGGCCTGTTCAATGATCTGAGAAATTGCGTCGGACGTTTCATGAAGATTGATCGCGCCGGCATCGCTTCTGGAAATTTCAGCAACCGCATGCCCGCCATACAGGGCCATTGCCGCTTCAACAATGGTAGGTGTCGGGCAATATCGAGATTGCTCCCATTGTTCAGGCTGGATGTCGGGCGCATCCACAAATTGCAATCCCGCCTGAAGCACATCGCGGAATGTGTCGGGATTGGCGCACACTGGCGCAAACAACTTGTCATTTTGCGGAGTTGCGCTTAAAGCGGCCAGTGTTGCCGGGGCTTCTGTGGACAATAGAATCGGAATGATTGCGCAGGCATGGCTGCCTTCATGAAAGTTTTTCAGATCCAATGCATAGTCGAACACCTGATCAAGGGCATAGGCCGGATATGTATCTTCACCAACTTTAAATTCCACCACGAAGATAACGTTTTTCAAAAGGAGCAGAACGTCAATCCGCCGTCCCATACGTGGAATGGAATATTCAAAATAGATCTTACCCGACAACCCCTGCAGCGAGTTACGCAGGATGGTCATTTGATCCAGCCACGCATTTTTCTGAGACTCGACGATGTCAAAAGCCGAATTGCGTGTTAATTCACCCAGAATCAGATTGTCCGGTGCGGCCAGAAAACCAGAAATATCCTGATCGTAATAAGCTCTTTTTATCATTACTGATTCTCTGGCATGCGAATGCGATGCCCATCGGTTTGTCAATGCAGGAAGAATACAAAGCCGGTAAGGCCTGCGCAAGCTTCCATCTCAAGCGGCACGTCCCCGCCTAAACACAATTCGAATCACACCCGAATTTTCGAAAAGAAAAATGGGCTTCAGGACAGGCTCCCGGCGTAAAATCGCATATGTGTACTACAATTGGCTTCAGGAATGCTACTTATAGTCTGTAGATAGATAATCATCATTTTACGAGGATTACAAATTATGAATAGCAACAAAGTAGTGGCTAAAAATATTTATTTGACCCGAAAGCAACAGGGCTGGTCGCAGGAGTATTGCGCCGAGAGATGCGAACTTCACCGAACATACATTGGAGCTGTTGAGCGAGGCGAGAGAAACATAACCCTCGAAACCTTGGATAACATTGCCACCGCACTCGGTACGACAGCTTTGGCACTCATGACGCCAAGGGGCAAGCAATGAACTATCCGACTCGCATATCCAAAGCGGGAGTGGACATCTATAGCCGGGTGTGTGACGGTGACAACCTGTTCATACCAACCGCAGAACTGGAAGAAATCCTTCGAACGGGTCTTATGGGCCTCAATCTGGACTATCCTTTGCGCACAAGGTCGAAGGTGTTGAAGAGCAATATCTGCGAACTGCTTGGGTATCCGGTGCCCAAGTCGTTCCGGAAGACGCAGCCACGGTTCCTTGGTCAGAACTTTGACACCTATATCCAGAAGGCCAACAACCTGCAGATTTGGAACGAGGAGATATCCCCATCGCGCCGATACATCATCGTCAAAGTGGACGAGAGATCAATGTTCAAAGCTGTGAGAGTGGTGACAGGGGAAGTGATCGCACGTCTGGACACGACCGGCACCTTGACCCAAAAGTTTCAGGCCAAGAGCAAGGCACCGGTGACCGCATCTCAACTGGTCACCCAAGCAGACGCCTACGGTATCGTGGAAAAGGTACACAGTTTTCAAACAACCGGTATTGCTGGTTTGAAACACATGGATTTTCGCCAGTGCATGCCTGTCAAGGCGCTTTATGAAAAATTAAGCAAGTTGGTTGGGACAACAATTGCCAACCCGGGGAAGGATCAAGAGCGTAATCGAGGCGGATCACTTCACAAAGCAGTCTGCAACGCACTAGGCATGGCCGACACACGCGACACCGGGAGTTGTCCTGATATACTTGAGCAACTTCTGGAGGTAAAACTCCAAACATCTCCCACCATTGACCTCGGCTTGGTTTCCCCCGATGATGTCAGTCCCCTTGAGCAAATGCCGGGTGTGCGGCACTGCGACGTACGATATGCCATCTTCTATGGAACCACCGACAGAACACGTGTACAAATTAATCACCTTGTGCTCTGTTGCGGCCGGGATTTCTTCACCTTCTTCCAGCGGTTTGAAGGAAAGATCGTCAACAAAAAAATTCAGATTCCCCTTCCTTCAGATTTCTTTGGATAGACCAAAGCTTTTCCATGTGAGGGAGTCCACTTCCGCAGCGATCATCTCTTCGCGGGCTTGGTTACCATTCTTTCTGGCGGCAAGAAGTGATCGAGCCGCCTCGGACAGGGACTTGATGAACTTCGCATGCGGCAAGGGAAATCGGCGCACATACTGGCTCATGAACCTCCTGCGCCCCGCATACAGTTTGTTGTGAAACATCACGTCATAGTAACGAATAACAAATGTTGAGTTGGCCACCGCCAGCATGGCGTAGAGCGTGGCCTCCGGCACGGAATGCGCAAGAGTGATCCAGTAGCAGTCCCCATTCACAATCCAGCCGGGATCAGCCAAGAAAAAGACGTTCTGAGAGCTGATATCGGGAAAGGCAATTTTAGGCCTTTGCCAATCAGATGGAGCATGCGGAACCCAAATTTCGTACCACTTCCGTCCTGCATCAATGACGTACTGTCGATTCTGGAGTCTCTTACGATGGGACTCAAGATACCGGGCGGCGCGTGGGTAATCCTCCAACGCGATGACTCGTCGTGAACCGTTATCGTCGATGTACGGATAGAGGACTTTGCGGGGGGATTGCTGTATCCCTTGTACAGTCCAGCGCTCGGCGACGTGGTGCGTTATCAAGTTGTGCAGAAGCTCCGGTTCCGGAATCTCCTCGGCTGGTAGTGACTCCCAGTCATTACGCACGAAAACCTTGTCCGCCGTTGTCTTGATGCCGACGCAGACCTTGGCCACATCTCCAAAGACCCCCGACTGATTTGCCGCAACGGTTGCCATCCACTTGTCGGTTAAACCTGAAGTGAGTATCCATGGAACAAACTTGTCATTATCTGATCGCAGAACACCGACCTCGACTTTAAATCGTCGATCATTGATTACGACATTTCCGGGCTGCTCGCCCGCAAGCGCCTCCACGACCGATTCATATTTCCGCGCAGTGTTGTCAGTGCTCTTCGATTCATACATCCGGACAAAGGAACAGGGCAATTGCTTTCTGTCGTGCGTGCGTTTCTCTGCTATGACGATTGCCGGCAAAACCGCAGCCTCAAAGAGTTTTGTGTCTCCCAAGTCCACAAGTTTAGAGAGATGAAACTCACTGGACAGCCATTCGCGCATGGAAGCACCCGCTTGCGTTGACAGGAAGCGATTTGAAGTAAGCAGTCCCATGATTCCCCCCGTTCGAAGGGTCTTTGTCATGGCGATGACAAACGCATGGTAGAGATCCACCCTACCGGAAAGGCCGAATCGGTGAGCAAGAGAACGAGCCTGGCGAGAGCCAAGCACTTGAGTCCGGACATAGGGGGGATTAGAGATGATAATGTCGACGCTGGCTGAGTGAATCAAGGACTGAGTCGTTGTATCCCTGAGATCAAGTCCAAGTTGAGGCCCGCCCATAGGCGTGAGCTCATCAGAAAGAAAATCCTGACGATGCAACGTGATAGATGCAACGTGGAACTCGGCTAAGCGGCTTTCCGTTTTATCAACTGCTGCGCAGTTTGTGTCACAACCGATAATATGGAGTCGAGCGTGCAAAGTGCTTGGGATGCTATTCAACAAGGCTATCAGCAGTTCCCCGTCACCGCATGCTGGATCTAAAACGGTAATATCCCTGGTTGAGGGCGCAATATTAAGCCACTGTCTCACCAGCGCGGCAGCTAGATACTGTGCGAGTCCATTCGGAGTATAATGCTCACCATTGGCCTTTTTTTCAGCTTTGGATGCCCGCTTCAGTATCTCAGTTGCCAATATCATGACGCTACTTATAGTCACCATCTGCAACGATGTCAATCCTCATCTGCGATTTACAGCAGCGCCTCCAGCACCACAACGGCATCGCCACGATCCAGAAGGTGATGGTGCCGCTGGTTCCCATAGGACCGCAGGCATTTGTAACAGCTTTGGCGGACACGGTACTGCGTCTGCTGCGTCGCCGCATTGATCCATGCCTCGCGGGTCAATGGTGGCAGATTGAGGTTGATCTGTCCAAAAGCTTGCTGCGGGTCGCACTCATTGCAGTTCTTGCACAAATCAATTGCCTTCCTAACGATGCGTTCAATAAGCGTGTGCCGAGGCGTGTCAATATGGGGATTCCCCGACAAGACCAACGGCAGCACGGCGCCACCTCCTCCAGACGATTCATCAAACAAAACGAAACCCACCCCACCCCCGTTCGGATACGGATACATCAAGCCAGCAATCTCGCGGTCAGCTACACCCAACTCCAGCGTGGCGGCCCGCAAGAGCGCCTCCAATGCGGACTGCATGGCGGGCCGCAAGCGGTTCCCTCCACCGGGCAAAACTTGGTTTTGAAGGGCGTGCAGTTTGCCTCCCGCGGCAAAAAGGAAAGCCTTTGGCAGCCATATCGCAATATCTGTTTTAACGTTGTGGTAGAGGGAGAATTTCTGATTGTTTGGATCGAACCCCAAATACTTCGGGCCGAAATTGAGGTAAATCAGCTCCCCACTTTCCGACTCCGCAGTTTCCATCGATATCCCTAGAACCGGCTGCAAGTTGCGTGGCACACCTGCAAATATCTGAAGCGGGGTGCCCTGCTCAGGACGAACACCGCCGCCCCCTGATCGGGAAACAGACGCCTGAAAGGCATCCGGCTGAATGACTTGCTTTGCAGGGCCGTTCATTTGCGCCCCGCATGCGGTGCAGCATGGCGGATTTGGCAGGGTGTCGTGCGGTTGACGGCAGTCAACGCACAAATACATATTCCGCGCAGACCGCACCGCGGCCGGAATCCCGCCCGGCTGGAACACTAAAACATTTTCAACAGAATATATGCGCTTGTCCGCCATCACCTGCCGCCCGGGTGCGTATTCATAAATCCCAATCTTCAAGTCGCGCTCCAGTTCCACATCCCGGCCATGGGGATCGGCGTCATCTGGCAACAGGCGGATGACGTCGACAGGGAACCCGTATTTTGGCAATACACGGTTGCGTGTGAGCCAGGTGATCGTGCTTTCGGCAAGAAGATGCGTCTGTATGCGGGAAGGTTGCGTGTTGTTTCCCGCGTTACCCCCCGGAGTGGAACCCACGGTGTTGTACAATGCCATGAAGCGTTCCTGCACCTCCCGGCGGGCTGGATTGGCGTCCAGAACGAGTTGATTTCCATTGGTACAAGGTTGGTTTGGACCTGCCAATTCACGATATTTTTTTTCGTTTTGAACGTTGCTCAACGCATACGGGGCAGCGGCAGGAGCGCCAGGCGGGGAACACTGCGTGAAAAGTTGCCACACCAAATCATCCGCAACGGAATAACCCAATGGTTTCGCCACATGATCAATGCCCTGCATATACCGGTCGACTGCGTTTTTCTGCTGCTTGTGCCAAACATTGAGTTCTCCCACGATGGGGTTGAAGACAGCGGTGATGCTCGGCATCCAGTTATTGCTTGCCAAGGCAACAGCACGGAGCCCTGCAAAAAAATGTCCCGCCAATTTCCAGTTCCGATTGACGGTGATCGTCTGATTATTTATCGGGTTTATGCCAGTGACCTGCCATCGATTTCCACAATGCATCCACATGAGAAAATCATGCAAGGCTTCGGCCCGCAGGTGCCGGGCGCGGAACAGGGGATTCTCAAGATAAATGCGCGGCACCTGCACCGCGCCAAACAGCAGCTCGGCTGCATGATCAAAGTAGTACTGGTCATGCGGGGAGTCGCTGACGAAACTCAAGACATAGGCGGCGGCGCCCGGGCGGCGCCCGGCGCGCCCGGCGCGCTGCCGGTAGTTGGCCACGCCCGGCGGCAGATTTGCCAGAAACACACACGTCAAATCACCCAAGTCCACGCCCATCTCGAAGGTGGTCGAGCAGGACAGGACATTGATCAGGCCGTTGGCGAACGCCTTTTGATACGCCGCACCTTTTTCCGCGGAGAGTTGCGCGGTGTGCTCCTCAATCCGAACCGGCACAATGTCGCGGCCGGCAAGGTAATGATCGTACGCTTCGTGGGGCGCAGCCTGGCCGGATAAAGATGGTGTTTGAACCGGCAGATTCACCACAATGTCCTGCCAGTTCAATTCATAGTTGAATTTTGAGTCGCCTCTTAAAACGCTGCCGTTCCCGATTGTATTGGTAAACAATGGCTCAAGAGCCTGAAGCATCTTGGTGATCTGCTGTGTGATCTGCTGCGCGGTTCCGGCTGGCTTAATGTTTGACCGGTTGAGGAATTGACGCACACAGTGATGGACCCCGCCTTGGGGGCCGCTGAAGTTTAATAGTCCCTTGGAACCCTTGGGGACATTGAAAGCTAGCTTCTTCTTCCACTGGTCATTGATGCCATCATCAGGCCACGATAGTGTCAATTCCATGCGAATCCGCTCAAAGAGATACAGATGAATCTCACCACATAATTCAGCCAGTTGTGGATCGCTAAGCCCTGTCTGTCGGATTGCATTATTCCATTCGGGCGCTTGATTCTGCTGTGCATCCTTCAGCGCTTGCGACTCCAGCTTCACTTTGCCTCGACGGAGCAGTGAATGCCGCCCCGTTTTCCGTAACGCTTGGAGGAAACGCAGCTTGGCGGCATCATTTGCGTCAAGATCCTGCCCGACAGTATCGCTAACCTCCAGCAGACGCCCGCAGTTCGCCTTCTCCAGCACCCAGCGTAGCGCCGCACTATTGGCCAGAATATTGGATGTTTGAGCCACTTGAGGCACAAGCGTAGGTAATCCATTTTTTATATACTGCTGAGCAGCGGGGGGGCTGTTGTTTATCAGTTCTGAGGCGATGTATCCAAAAACACTGGAGGCTAAAGGTACTTGCGCCAATTCCCCCACCCCCTCCGGAACCATCCGGACAAGTGTCACGTCATTGAAAAGATCCTGGTACCGGAAGGCCATCCCGCTTGCGCCGCGGCGGGAATCGGAAAAGGCAAGCACCTTCCGGCCGTCGCCAGGATGGCACCGGGCAGACGGCACAGAACTTGGGTCAACCTTGCGTACAAGTTCATCCAGCAGGACCAACCGCAATTGGTCGCCGGTCGTCTTATAAGGCGTGATAATACCGAACCGGGTGTTTTGCTGGTTTTTTTGGCTGTACCCACAACATGGGCATTCCGCCAAAAACTCCGAAGCGTTGTTGGCAGGCGCAACATACCAATACCCCGCCATCCAGCCATTGCCGCTGCTGGGGGCGGCGGCACCCACCAACACCATCCCTGTGAGATAGTTGATCCATACTTTAGGTGTTTGCGCCTTAGGAAATCCGTCTTCCGCATCCGGATACGCATTACCTTTTTGCCAGGCAATGGCATGGAGGTGTTGGTTCGTTTCGCTCTTCATCCGGCTCAAGTACACATCACCGGCACCGGCGTTGATGGTGTCGACAGCGGCATAACCCAGCACAAATGGTTGCCCGCAGGTGCGGCATACGCCCAAGGTGAAAACCGCACGATCCTCGTCACCATATTTTACCGACAATGCATCGGAAGCATGCAACTTAAATGGGAGCCCCCCGTGGGCATCCGCTTTGGCGGTTTTGCCATTTTGCCCTTCGTTTTCACCTTCAGGCAGGCTGGCGGGTGGATGATTGTGGGCAATTGCAGGCCCAAAGCTGATCCCCACCTCGCGCAGAATGCGCAAAAGCTGGTGGTAGCGGATATCCAGGAGCGGCCGGCCGCCCTGGGGATCGACGGCCAATGCCGCCAAGCTGATCAGCGCGTCCAATGCATCGTCGCGAGCAGGATCATGGGGGAACACGATCCCGGCAGTGACCGAAAACTGCGCCGTGTTGGCCGTCTGTGCGTTGCACATGGCCGCCTGCAGATGGCTAGCCAACGCCTGCAGATTGGCGTCGGCTCCAAGGAACCACGCAAGCATTTCTTCCATGGATGTACCCTGAAGGGCCACAGCGCCTGCAACATTGTAAATCGCATCACGCCATGCGTCACTCAGCGCCTGCCGGACGGCTGTCAAAGCGTTTTGCAGCATTTTCCACGCGATGATGAAATCGGCGATCGCCTGCCGGGCATTTGAGGAAAATTCAACAACCACGCCCATCGGATCGGGGATAGCGACCCCCTGGTCATCTTCCACCATGGTCTTCAGTTCGCTTGCCGTTTTAAGCAGGTAATACAACCCTTCAGGGGTCAAGTCGGCAAGGTTGTTGTTTTGAATTCCAACCCACTCATCCCACAGATGCAGCCGGTTGCCATAGCGGTTTTGGTATACCTTGCCATTCAATATGTATGTGTCATTCGAGAGGCTGCTGGGCCGCGGATCGCCGTGATCATGCAGCCAGTCGCGCCAACGCTTTTTATCGACTCGCAACACCCCGATCCCGTCAACGGCAAAATCGACCAAGCAGCCCAGATTCGCACAACTGGAACCACCGCTGAAAAAACCCTTTCTCAGATGCCCGGCATTGGCCACAGACAGCAGCCCTGCGCCAACTGCATCCGTGATTTGCCGGAGCAGATACAGGGCATCGCCTACAGGCATCGGGCTGCTTGCCTTTGCCGCCAATGTCGCGCATGCATCAAGATGCCGGATCCACCGCTCGGCACCCATGACCGCCTGGGAGAGTGTGAAAAGACACTGTGTGGATGGCAGGATCCCCGGCGAGGGGGCCAAAGGGATTGTCACGTTCTGAAGGTGTTGACCGCCGATCTGATAGTTGACCAGGTTGCGGTAGTCATCACCCCGCAACGCAGATGGCGCCTGATATGCGTTCGGCAATGCGGTAAAAACGCGGGGCGAGCCAAACTGCACACAGAAACTGCCCGGAGCGGCAGGAAAGAGCTGGGATGCAAACTCTTTCTGGATGATCGCCACCTTCTGGGGAATAGTTAGATTCGGGTCGTCAATCAGCGTGGCCGATGTGGCAATGTAGCGCAAGCCTTCAGGATCGGACAACCGATGCTTGAGCCGCCGCATCAGCCAGGCGATCTCGGTGCCCAGGGCGCCATCGTAGCAGTGCGCTTCGTCCAAAACAATGAACTTCCAAAAATCACCGAAAAGGGACGATGCCGCGGGCTGCAAGAGCAGTCGCTCCAGCATCGAGTAGTTGGTGACCAATATATGGGCGGGCGAATTGTGCCAGCCGCTGCGGCGCGTGACTTCGTTCGGCAGCGGCGCCTCGTCGTCGAATCCGGCGCCGGACCACGCAGCGGCGGTGCCGGCAGAGCCTATTGCCTTGATATGTTGTGGAAGTTGATTGACTAACTGATCCCTGATTCCCTCTTCCTTGGCCACCGGATCCAGTTCGCCGGTATATTTGCCAAATGTTATTTTTGGAATCCCCTGAGTGTTGCCGTCACAAACGCGCAATATGGTGCGCAGGCGCCGGATCTGGTCATTGACCAGCGCGTTCATGGGATACAGGATCATCGCCCGTACCCCGGACGCGTTCCAATCGGCCGGGCGGCCGGCTGCGATCCACTCGCCGACCAAGTGGTTCACCAATGGGATCAGGAAACATTCGGTCTTGCCCGAGCCCGTTCCGGAGCAGACCACCAGGTTCTCTCCCCTATGGCACACCGCACGTATGGCTTCGGCCTGATGCTGATACAACTTGGAACTGGACGGCTTGCCGTTGCTGCCCGGAAACGCGCGGGCAAAAATATCGGCTGTTTCCGGATGGATCACCTGCTGGTTGACGAGATCCTGGAGCGTGGCTGCCGGATCGTATCCTCGCGTCATCTCCAGATAGGGTTCTTTCGCAAGGGGATGATCTTTGAAGAGCTTATCCAACTCCGTTGTAAAGGGCGGCATGGAACGCTCAACCGGCAATGTCCGGCGGATGTATTTCTGAAGATTGCCCTCAATATCCTTGATGGTCTTGACAGGATTCATATTGATTTATCCTTGCACTCCACGTTGCACCACGCCCATACGATTCGTTCCGCCATTATTTATACTCTGAAAACCAGGTCAGCATCCACTCCGCCGAAATCATGTCCTTCATCAACGCCTTACGACATTCAGGCCGGGACCATGCGGCATCCACAACACCCGCGACCTCGTTATAGTCCGCCGGGTTGGATAGTGGCCAACCCGCCGGATACGAGGCGGAATTCCAACCCAGCCAGGCGTGCAGGCGGCTCAACACCGCGACCCGGAAGATGACCGGCCGGTTCACCTGATCCGAATCGTTCTGGCTGGAAAAGTCATATTCCTCCTCCATGATGGAAAGAATATCCTGAAATTCCGAGTTGGTGACCTTTATTCCGTCTTTAAAAATCTGCCCGATATTGCCGCTATTCAAGCGATAGCCATCAGCCCCCATGGCCCCGCATGCTTGCTGTAGAAATTGGTGCTGCCTATTTGTGTCCATTGAAATAAGGAATGAGGATAATCCGTACGGGTCTTGGATGTCCTTTTTATTATGATAGTCGAAATCAACCTTCCGCCGTGTTTTCCCGCTCTGGGTTAAAATCCCGCTTTTACAATTTTGCTGATGGGTTTCAATGCTTGTTTTATCAATTTTGTTGAAACAAACTCCCGCCTGAAACTGCGGCGTCTTGCTTGCTGGACATTTTAAAAGCAAGCTATCCCCTAAATTCAACCATGTTTTTTGATCCAACCCTTGAGGAAAATCACCTGCTTCAATTTCGAGTTGTGCTAGAATGGGTTTGCAAATATCTTTTAGTGATTTTTCTTCTGGTGCAGTCAGACCTTTTCGTGGTTTTTTAGGTCTGCTGCTGTTTTGCATTGCCAGGATGTCTGCATATGCGGCCGGCATCCAATTCGGCTCCGCGCACCAGTTGAATCCCGCTTTCAGTATCAGCCCAAGCGCCTGCTCCAAAGGCGCTGGCGGACTGCTTATCGTGTTGGCGGCGGCTCGCTGCCGGCCGCGCGGCGCCGTTGCCACTGGCTGCGCTTGCAATTGGCAATGCTGACCAAAGTACTGTTTCCAAAACTGCGGCAGATTGCTGTATTGCAGGATATGCTGGTTCTGGACTGCATGACAAAATATATTTTGCGCTTTGAACAGATTGGGTACGGCATCAAGCATACCCAACAATCCACGCGCCATCTGTTCGTCCTGTAGATTTTGGATCGCTAACCGGTTTTTCAACTGGCCTGAAGGGGCTTGCCACTGCAACGCCGAGGCGACATAAAACTGTCCCACCGCAAACGCGCTCAACGCAGTCGGCGCATTGACGGCCCTCACCAGCAAGAGCCACACCTCTTCGCCGTTTTGCGGCGGAGCCGGCGTCAGCTGGTTCAATTGGCCGCATTGCCAGCCCTGATTCGGCAATATGTCGACCAGATCCGACTTGATCCCGGATTCGCGGCAGCAGACGACACGATAATCAGCCGGGGTAAACCCGGTGGATGGGAAAAACACATGCGGATTCCCGTTGTGCATGGTCAATGCTGGATGATTTGGCACCCGCAAAATATCCGCAATGTCGCAGCGTTTATTGCCCTGCACAACGGTCAGATGGTCAATGGTTCCACCGCCAACACCCGTCGAAAAATTCAGCTGACTCTGCACCAATGGGGATATCCACTTCTGATAGGGGATCGGCCCAGCAACGGATTCAATTATTGTCCCGTTAAAAGAAACATCAACACTTTGTCCATCCGGCACCCACAGGTTCAATTGCCACATGACCAACGCGCCATAATCATTGAAATCTATTTTTTTGAACTGCGGCTGTCCCGCAACGCCATCCTCCCACCACCAGACCACGTCCGTTTCCGACGCCAGCAAATCCACCTTCACGCCATTGCACGTTGACTGCACAAGCTTCAATCCTCGTTGTGCAAGCGCCACATCCGGCGTGTTGACCTCGACAGGCGTGGTGGCCGGCAAAAACATGACTTTCATCCGCGCATTGCCGCACGCAATGGTATATGGGGTGGCCGATGGGGCGGAAACGCTTATTTTACAAACCAATCCTGTCGGGTGAAGACTTGCTCCCGGCTTGCAACTCCACTCCGGTACAGGTTGATTCTGAGGATGGCATTTCAAGTCAACTTGCACCGATGACCCAAACACAACCACCACGTCGTCATCCTTAACCCAGCGGTAGATGCTTGGCAGGGTGTCAATATATGGTTTTGTGCCGATATGGACCAACGCTTTGCCATTGGCATCCAGACGCTGCGGAGCGGCATTTGGAACAAGATTGAAATCAAGGATATCAATCGCACAATTGTGATCCTTCACCAACAGCGTAGCGCTTGGCGCAATCGCATTGCCTGCATACTGGAAAGCCAGGGACGGTTGCGCGGATCGGAGAATTGCCAATCGCGGGCTATAGATATGCGGCACCCCACTTTTCGGAAGCCAATCGCCCCTATTCGTATCCGGATATCTAAACACCACCGGAACGCTGCTTTTGGTGATTGCATGCAAGCTGTCAACTTGATCAACCTTAGTGCCGCCTATATAAACCATCACATCAGCGGCCGGATCAAAACCTGCATTACCTGCATTGCTCAATTCTGCAAATGTGAAAAACAGCGAATCCTGATTCGGCACCACCTGTTTGGACAACGAAAACCCATGGGGTTGTTGGATCGTCAGAACCGGTTGGACATTGGGCGGGACATAAATATCGTCAACAAAAAGATCCAGACGCACCACCCTGCCATTGACGCACAACTTCCATTCAGCCGTGGCGCACGGTTGATGGGCCCGGCTTTGCCACAAAGGCGCGATTTTGCCCAGCCAACCGGAACCGCCGACCTGCCGCATGGCTACCAAAGACTCCAAAAATGATGGATCCGAGTTTTGAATCAATCCGCCAAAGTAAGCGGGCAAGGCGTGTGAATTCGCAAACGCCTGCGCGCATTGATCTGCAACGTCCGGGGTTGGGGACGGATTCGCCGGTATTTTGCGGATCAACGGCACTAATATCTTCCAGATTTCAGACGAATGCCCCTGGATGGATCCTTCAACCAGCCAGCATTCCCTAAGAAAATCAATCCGGTCCCCCAATGACGGGGAGAAATTGCCAGCAATCCGGCGGAGGTGATGAGTTGTCAACAGCCCGCATGTTTTATGACATTTTCCTTGATGGAAATATCCTCGGAACACATCCCAAACATCATTCCCATTGCATGTTTCAAAAATGCAGCGGATCCACACCAACGCCGTCACCCACGGCAAATTCATCAGACTTTGCAACGGATCGGTTTGCTTTTCAATCCATGCCGCATAACCCTGATATTCAGCATCCGACAACAAGGTGGTGTCCAACGCATACGCCAACAATCGCTTCGGCAGCCTGTTGGATTGGATCCTGTTTTTGATTTTCGCATCTAGGCTTGTATATGGCACAACAACCCGTCCTTAATCATGCGGACACCAATACCCATTACTTATGCCCTGAATTCGCCTTCAACGTCAAGCGAAGAGCTGTGTTCCCCAACCCTCACCCACGAATGAACTTCCCAATAAACTTCTCCATGGGCGCATCGAAAAGATCACAGTCCATGATGTCAACAGACGGCACGGGGCCGGGACAGGCTCCGCCTGCCTGCATGGCTGAGTTGATATAAAATGCCCCTGCCTTCAACTGCACGAGGAAGCCAACGCAATCCACCTCACCCATCATGAAGTCCGAGTCCTCAGCCAGCTTACGCTTTTTACCATCCGCGCAGGGGATGGGTTCATCTACATTGGACGATGAGAACGGGAAGAAAAGAAGCTTGCCGGCTTCAAGTTCTTCCTGAAAGTTCGCCCTACCCGTCTCGGGGCCATACTCGGGCACCCCGCCCGGCTCCGCCACCGTCACAATGCCGTAGGAAGGATGCACCTCCTCGCCCAGTTCCTTGCCCAGGAAGCCCAGCAACGCTTTGGTGAATCCCTTGAAATCAAAATCTTTAACTGCAACTTTTTTCTGTTTCATAAAACACACATTCCTTTCCCATCCCATCCGCCTGACAGTCTAAAAGTCTACAGCCTAATGGCCTTCCCTGCCACACCCTACACCCGCACCTATGCCATCCGGTGTCACAGAATCAAATTTTCCTTTTTGGGCAATCTTTTCACGCTGGATTTTAATGGGAGTCCAATTCGGACCGCCAATACTGGTACAGCATGACCATGGCCAGTGTGTCCATTTCGCAGTAGCGGAGGAGCGCAGCGCGGATGCGGTCACGTTCGCAGTCAGGCAAATCAACAAACTGGAGTTTGCCGTACGCGATGATCGCGCCGCCGCCGTCATCCACCTCCGTCAGGCCGGCTACATACCGGGAAAGCGCCTCACTGTCTTCGAAAATCGGCGGAAGCGCCTTGTAAGGGTCTTTCCAGCCACCCGCCCCACCGGATTTTAGCCACACCCAGTCTCCCGGAAAATTCAGGCTGGTCGCGCCCGAAGCGCTTATGGGCTGATTGTACTTCTGCTGCAACCACCCGGATTGCCGGATGATGGCAGGCAGCAGCATTTTCAGCGAATTGGAGCCGTGGGTGAAGGGATCGTAGTGATGGGCAACCACAAGGTTTTTCATATCCACCATGTTGCGGTGGCCCTGGATTTTCCCTTTTTTACCATCTGCCTCAGAGCTGTATTCTGTAATCGTCCCGATCCACTTGCACAATTCATGGCGATCCGGCTCGGAACTGGCGGCGAGCTGGTCGGCAATATCCCGCAGGACCGTGTTTTCATGGGCGGCATAGCGGAAAATGGTGCCGTCATCTTTTTCCAAGTTTTGTTTCAACGCACGCACAAAGTCAAAGCTCGGGAACTTGCCGGCCACAACCTCGATCCACTGCCCGGCATGCGTCACCCTGCCCCCACGGTCCACCGTATGATGCGAGAACTGGAAGGCCACCTGGGAATACGGCCGCTCACCCTTGCGGACAGGCAGCGCCAGCCGTGATGTCTCAAAGTCGATAAAGTGAAGGGGAAACGTCCAGCTTGCCATGGCCGCCTGCAGCCCGGCATAATCCAGCCATGGCGTATCATCCCTTTGTTTGACTTTTGAAACCTGGAGCTGCTGGCGCCCGGCATTCTTGCCATCCGCCGGGAGAAACCCTTCCGGCAAGCCTTCAATCATAAAAAATCCCTGCCCGACCGCGTCATCCGCCTGCCTGAAGTTCCACAGCTCAATGACTTTGGGTTTCCCCGGGTCATAACCGGGACCGACCGCCTTGCCCCAGCACTCGTCAAGCCCGCTCTTCAAGCCCGCCTGCCGCAGTTCCGTTGCCAGTTGCGGATCGGAGGGAAAACAAAACTCACACCCCCTGCATTTCGCGCCCACGCCACAGAAGCACCGCTCGCCGCTTGTGTAAATTTCCGCCAGTTCTTTGATCAAATCCGCAAGGGCACCCTTGCCGCCCCGCGGCAGATCAAAGTCCCGAAGAGCCCTGAGCTCGGCAATGTCCCGATCCGCGTCAAGGCAGCAGAGCAGGTCCCCGCCAAGTTCCTCTTTTGTTTTGACGGTGGAATTGACAACGATATTGTTGCCCGCGCGGGCAACCGGAAACTTCCAGGCCAATCCATCCACCGTGGCCAGCTTGGTTTTATCCAGAAACACCAGGAAGGCTTTTACCGTGGAACCCGGACAAGCTTTTTCAACCACATGCTTCTGAAAGGCAACATCCAGCAGGTATGGCGCCCATTCGCTCCTCATCCGGCGCCCGCCCCGATCAGTCCACAAGCTGTCGGTTTCAGGATCCCATGATTTTGATTTGACCTCATACAAGGACAGGAATTTGCCCTTTTTCACAACGATATCCGCACGGACAAACAGGTTTTCATGCCGGAAAGCCGCCTCGGCAACCGACACATCCGGCTGCTGAAGCCGCCGGGCGGTTTCCCGGAGCGCAGCGTCCCCGTCGCGGGTGGAAATGATGTCATTGGCCGGGTCATTGCACAGCATCCAACGGGCCAGTTCACCGACCTGGTAGCCACCTTCCGCCAAGCCCTGCAGGAAATCATCGTCAAGCTGCTTGTTGTAATATTCTGCTTTCCTGCCGCAATAAAACAGCTTGGCGGGGCACTCCCAGCCGACTTTGAACCGCGACTTGGTCAACAACCGCACAAACGCCACCTGTCCCGGTTCTGGAATTGTTATTGCCATTCGCCAAACTCCATCAACGATCAACCACATCTCGACTCATGATTGTCTTGGCGGCATTCAAGAGCAGACTATACAAAAAGGCATTCTTAAATTGGAACTTGCTGACGAAATAGCCACGCCCAGTACTGTCCTTCAACGGAACACCCTTATCATCAACTGCCGGTTCAAAATTATGAAACTCTTCGGGCTCCTTGCCAATGCCGCCCGCCCAAACATGATCCCACCATTTTCCCTCGGTCCTAGGCGCCCGACGGACGGTAATTTCAGCCGTTTCAGACAAAATCTTCTGCATTCCATCAATAGCCGTCGAGGGGAAGCGCTCATCACTCTTGGCATTTCCGTCCTGAGGATCAATCTGAAAACAAAGAGCGACCAAATTACATGCCGGATTTTCTGTGATGTCTTCCTTATACCTGGCAATAAGAACCTTGGGATCAGTAATGCCCTTATAAAGCGGAGCACTCGTGGTTTTCGATTTTTCATCGGCGATCTTTGGCTGGTCAGTCTGTTTATCCATATTCCAATTTCCTTAACACCTGTAGGAATCAAAAACTGCGCCCATTCATTACAATCCCAAGGGCATCATCCCCGATTTCCCTCACGCCAGCTGGAGTTTTGTTAATTTTTTCCCAATATCGTCTTAATATTTTTTATATCACCATCCAGCTTTTGCTTTTGCGGGTTTCTTAGATGGCCCGTTGCTGTCCGAACAATGAGTGCTTTAATTCTCTCGTCATATTCACACTGGTCGAGGTCGTAGTTAAACCCCTCCAGCGACACAAGTTTTGAGCATCCACGACAGAACACGCGCCCTGCTACAGTTTTGGGGCCAGGCGCATTTTCAAAACTCTCGATATCCGAATTTGAAACATTAAACCTGCCGTTTACTTCCTTGAACTTGACGGGTATTTTGCTGATCCGGCAATTAAAAAACCAAACGTCACCACCGACAGCAACGGCTCCGTCTTTATATACAGTAATTTTCCCGGTGATACACTTGGCTTCAGTTGATTTTGATTCCTTATCCGTGCACCGGTAATAACAACGGTCTAAAATATTTTTTATGTCCTTGGACTTTCCATTTTGTTGCGCTTCAGACAAATCCTTATTAAACGCATCTGCGTCGCTTTGATCGCTCAACATATATTGCATCTTCATACCGCACCCTGCTCATTCGGCTCATTTAATATAATGATTTTAATGCCCATTTCTTTGCACCATGCCTTAAACTTTTCCGGAATTTGAAGGCCATTTGGATGGTACCGGAAAACAATCGCGTCCACACGAATTCCTTCACCCATTATTTTTTCGATATAATCCTGCAGTTTTTCGAAATAGTCATCTGCCTTGGGAAGAGGCAGGGACAGTGGCGGATAAGCCCGCTTCACTTTTCCATCTGCGCAGACAATCGGCCCCCACACTGTGCCCGGCCCCACCCCGCCGCCAAATCCACCCTGAACAGGAACAGCATCAGGACCATCCGGCGACGCAACAACGTCCACCAGCAACCCAAGCTTCCCCAACACCTCGACTTGCTTTTGGAGCTTCTCGAGTTGTTTTTGAAGTTTCTCAAAATGCTTCTCCATCTTTTTGTAGTTGGCCATACACGTGTCCTTTCTTGTTTTCACTTTGCCGACCCCGCCTCAAATACCAACATGCATGTGCCGCAATTTTGCGCACGCATTCCAAAAACTTTTAATGAAACCGCCACACACTCCCGCCCGTTTTCTGAAGCAACCATACACCCTCACCTATGCCATCTGGTGTCACAGCAATAAAAACTTCTTTTTGTGTGCGAAAAGATTCACCGAAACAGCTACCTGTTGTTCCTCCGTCTGGCCACCACCTCATCCGCCCTTATGGTATCGCACGGCACACCAGGCCTCGCCCTGCCCTGTTGGCTACAGAAAGGAAAATCGCCGCATGCAGGTGAACAGATCAGCTTGTCGTGCTTGTTGCGGATCTCTCCATTAGCGGCATACTCAGGACTATTGAAGCTTATGGGAGCTCCTCCAAGATCAATATAGCGCCACTTGCCTTCAATGAAGCACTCGATCCAAGCGTGGATGGAGTTTAGCACATACCGGGTTTCTATCCCCGCCTCGGCGAAAAGCTGGCACCCAAGAAACGCCCTGTGCCGGCACGAGCCGACCTTGTGTGTGAGCATGAACTGCATCCTAGCATTGTAATCAGGGCACTGTTCGAGGCTGTTAATATCGGCATCCGTTACCGAATAACCGGAGAAATACGCCTGCACCTTGTCGATGAATTCGCCGATGGTTGGACGGCCCTGTAAATTCAACCCCGGTATGGGGATGGGCAGCAATTGCCCCAGCAGGCGGATACTCGGCAATTGCGGGATTTGACCCTTAAACTGCGCGAAGTCATCAATGAATGCATTCTTCGAAGGCGGTCCATCGGTCTCGACAACATATTCCAATGGCCCCTGATAGTCGCCATCCAAACCCAGGCTGAAGTTGTCCGCCGCATCGCGCTGGACTGAATACGTCATCCCGGCAGGCACGTTCAGGGAACCGAAGCGGTTGTTGGAGTCGGCAGATGGAATGATGAACGGCTGGCCCTTCTTGACATCAATCTTCCCGCCAGCCTTACAGATGACGGGATTCCCATACACTGCGGGGTTTCCGGCAGCCACGTCCTTGGGCGTGATGTGGAAAGTGCACGAGGGTTTATCTAGGTCATTGAACGCAACCCAACGCGTGACGCGGATGGCTGGGCCGGAACTCCCCTGAAAATAGGGGGCTCCGGGAATCGGAAAGGCTTTGTCATCGAAAGGGTTGTACGTAAGATTGGCCAGACCTTTGTAAGGGGCACTATAGTCAATGGATCTTGTTGTTAGTGTAATTCCTCCTGCCCCGATACTCCCCGATGGAGTGAGAGCGGCCGGAAAAACGCTTCTCCAGGCGTCAAACTCTTGCCTGTGCTTGTCCCAGATGGTCAGGGAGCCCGTGTCGCCAAGCTGGTTTAGTATATTCAACAACGCAACGGCACGCGGATCAATTGGCAGATTGCATTGTGGCAGATAAAAGGGAGACCGCAACGCAACGGCACGGGCCGCGGGAGGTTGTGCCTGACAGGGTTCCTGCCAGTGACGGAAATGATAGTGAAAAACGTCATCATATCTATATATAGCCGTCTCAAAATGCGAAGAATCACAACGGTCTTCAGTATCATCTATGACAGCCTGTGTCTCGGCCGCGGAGAATCCCTTGACATAGAGCATGAATGCGAACTGGATGCGCCACATGAGCCGCTGCCGCATGAAAATCCAAGGGAGTTCAAGAATCCGCTCACGCTGCTCCTGACCAAGGTGCTGCCAAATATCCGGTGTAAGCTGATTCAGCAGGAAATCCAGACCATTATATTTACAGAAGGCATCCTTTGCCGCCACAGAGAAACTTATGAACTGACCGGGGTGGGCCTCAAGCCAACCGCCCGCCGCATTTGCGGCACTGCCGACGCTGGACGCAATCCACTCATTGGCCAATTTCAGACCGACCTCTTCAACGAAGCACTCCATCAAGCCGTCACGGCTACGCCTAGGCGCGCATTGCGCAAGTAATACACTCCAGTTGGCCGGGTCGCAGACAACGCTCTTCCAATCCGGAACCGCCTTGTCCAATGCGGCCTTCCAATCATTTGAACCGAAGTGCTTCGCCCTAGGCGGCAGTTTTGCCACCGCATCAACCAGCTGCTGTAGCGGGGTCTTGAATGAAGTTTTGGATTGCATTGAATCGGACGTCTGATTGTTATCCTTCGTCATGCCACACCGCCTTTTCTTGTCACTTCATCCTTACCATCAAATACCAGCATGCATGAGCCGTAATTTTGCGCACGCATTTCCAAAATTTTTAAATAAAACTACCACACCTCTCCGCTCGTTTTCTGAAGCAACCGTACACCCTCACCTATGCCATCCGGTGTCACAGCCATGAAAAATTCATTTTTTGCTTTTGCGCCCTGGCAGGAACGCCCGGCCCATAACCTCGGCTCCCTCATCGGTAAATATCTTACCTGAACCCCGAACCCTGTCTCTTGCTGTCCCCCTTCCCCCTGACAGTCTAATAGCCTACAGCCTGACAGCCTTTTCTCCCCCTGCTATTCCCAGATCTTTGTGAGCCGCCCACAAAACTCCGGCCCCCAGCCTTTGCGGCCTTCACGGTGATAAACGCTGACGGAAACAGCGTCACACTCCTCATGCCAAGGATTATGAAAAATGTCGTCAGAGAATGCCGGCGCATCGCCCTCAAAATATAGGCGGGTTAAATTTTTACAGCTGAACGCACCCAAACAGATTTCTTGGACACTAGATGGAATTATGATTTGCGTCAACCTGCAGCAACCGCTAAATAGGTTGATCTCGATTTTCCTTATGCTCGCGGGAATCTTGATGTCCGTTAATGCCTCACAACTCCAAAATGCGCCGCGATTTATTTTTTTTACGCTGGACGGAATCGCTATCTGCGTCAACGAACTGCAGCGAGAAAACGCACTGCTCCCGATTTCCTTTATACCAGGAAGGATTGTGATTTGCGTTAACGAACGGCAAAGGGAAAACGCATTGTCCCCGATTTTCTTCACGCTCGCCGGAAGCGCAACCTGTGTTAACCCACAGCATGACGAAAACGCATTGTCCCCGATTTCCCTGATGCCATCGGGGATATCATAAACACCAGACCTGCCGGACGGACAGCACACCAGTTTAGACCGTTTTTTGTTGAACACCACACCGTCAAGACTGATATAATTCTGGTTCTTGTTATCGACAACAATATCAGGTAATTCACTGCAATCGCAAAACACGGCACTCCCAATCCTCTTAATGCTGGATGGAAGCCTGATCTGCGTCAAACCGGTACAACGTTCAAACGCGCTCGCCCCAATTGTCCTGACACTGGACGGAAGCACGATCTGCGTCAAATTGCAGCAACAGTAAAACGCTTTATCCCCAATCTCTTTGACGCTGGACGGAAATTTGATCTGCGCCAATTCATTGCAATAGTAAAACGCACCATTCCCGATGACCTTAATACCAGCCTGAAGCTTGATCTGCATTAATTCATAGCAATTTTTAAATGTATCCCTCCCGATTGTCTTGACGCCGGACGGAATTGTGACTCGCGTCAACTTACTGCATGAATTAAATGCATCCTCCCCGATCTCCTTGAGGCCGGCCGGAAGCTTGATCTGTGCCAATTTATTGCAATAGTAAAACGCACCATTCCCGATAGCCTTCACACCCTTTGGGATCGTGATTTGCGTCAACGTCCTGCATCCGTAAAATGTATTATCCCCAATCTCTGTGAGACCGGAAGGAAGCTTGATCTGTGCCAATTTATCGCAATAATAAAACGCACCATTCCCGATAGCCTTCACACCCTTTGGGATCGTGATTTGTGTCAACGTCCTGCATCCAGCAAACGCATGGGGGGTGATTTCCGTGATGCCGGATGGAATTGCATAAACGGACTCCACGGACTCCCGCGGAAAACATTCAAACACATTACGGGCCTGTTTCTTCCGTCGAAAAGAATAGCAAAAGAGCGGTTGCTGTAGCACCGTTGACAGCAGAACCTTTAAAGACCAAGGCAGGCCTCTATTATAGTCAGGTGGCAATCCATGCATGCGTCCCATATGCCTGCGCATAATCGAACGCCCAAGAAGATACCAAACCTGCTTAAATCCTGCCTGCTTCCCCGGATTGTGCACACACCACTGTTTTAGATCATGCTCCAGATCGTCAGGAATCAGGCAAAACATATCGGAACGCTCAGCGACGCAGTCTTCATCACGATAAAGCCAACGTTCAACATCATGCCAAGGTTTTATTTCATACTGATTACGATCGTACCCATGCTCATGCGGAGGTCTTATTTCAACCGGCCTGCGCTTATAATCGCACCAGGCCCACCAATGAATAATTCCATATTTATGAAGGTCCAATGAAAATTTGTAATACTCCGGCTGCATGGCAATGAATTTCTTCACCATCCCGAAAGAATTCTTCCCAAAACAGGTCTTATTCCACACGTTGAAACATGTCATTACAACCACATTGGCCATGGACTCTTCCATCCACAGGTAAAACAAATCCCTCTTCACAGAATTTGCAGGGTCATCAGGCGCAACATCCATGAGCGCATGGCCGAACTCGTGCAGGATGACTTTTGTCAGGAGCAAATTGACATCACCGTTAAAAGGAGCGCCCGCTGCCTCTTTGAATATTCTTTCGGGGAAAATCACAACCAAAGGACCCGTGATGACAACAGGATCTTCCTGTACTTTCTCGCCAACGCTGATCACGTTCCCGTCGGTGCCGATAAGGACATCCTGCTGAATCACCACCTGAAAGGATAAATCGTCTTTGGTGTAATATCCCAGAATACAGACCTTTGCGGCCGGCGGGGTTTCGCCTTCGTCCTGGTAAATACCGTCGATTATATCATTGTTTTCTCTCACATATTTTTCCGCTTCATCCTCAGTCACGAGCACAACTGGAATCGGCGGAAATACAAAGTCACAATCGGTCTGGCAGAAAGTCATGAACTTTTCGAGGAAAGCACGCTGCTCAGCTGTCAGATTATATTTTTCGCCACCCGTCATGTTCCGGATATCCAAGCAATACGCACCTTTTTTCGCCATAAATCCGCCCTTCCTTGTCGCTTCATCCCTGCCATCAAATACCAGCATGCAAGCGCCGCAATTTTGCGCACGCATTTCCGAAACTTCAAATAAAATCCGTCTTTAACCCCAGAAATCCGCTGCGCCTTCTCCGGCCCTGCCGCCCCGCCACGCACCGGCTATGCGAGAAACCCATTTCTTCATCCTGTCTATCCTGTCCATCCATGTGAATTTTCTGTTTTGTATTTTTCGCGCATTTCGTAGTTAAACTCGAATTTCTGGCCCCGCTCCCTGCCTCAGCTTCTCCAACAGCGAAGCTGCCCGCCTGAGTTTGACCGAAGGACAAACGTTCAGAAATCGTTTTGCGCCGGCAAAACGAGGCGAACCGCATGCCGAAAGTCATAAGGAATGAATGATGACGGCAAAATGCGGAAAGCCCCTCTGAAATCATTTTGCTCCGGGCAAAATGAGGCGAACCATGGCACGCATTCGGTATTCTGCCGGGAAAACGACTGGATAAGTTTGTCCCGGCTGGCAGGCGTCTCAGGCGGCGCTGTATACACATACGCGTCACCTGTGAGCAACGAACCAGACGGTATGAAATCGTCCAGCCCTTTTGACGGCCGAATGCGCGCCATTTTAGTTTTCACACCCTGCCCTCCCCGGCCGCGGCCGGCCGCCACGCAACGACTACCTGTCGGTCTCGGACCGGCTGTCCTGCTCGATCGCCAGCCTCTTCTCGCTGCCGTCGGTATATTTCAGGCCGCAGCTCCGTGTGACCTCCATGATGTCACGCCCCACCGGGCCGATTTCCTTCTGCATGTCCGGCGTGCAGAGGTAGTACCAATCATAGGTGCCGCCGAAAACGAAATAGCGGTGCCGGGAGGTGACGATGTAACCCCGGTATTCATCTACCCCCTCGCCGCCGGTAGAGAGGATGATCCGGGTGTCGTTGCCGTCGCCGATCATTTTCTCAAAGGTGCCGTCCGGCTTCATGACATGGATCGCCCAGGACATGAACCAGTCGAAGGTGTGAAAGTACACCTTGTCGCCATCAGGGGAGAATTGCAGGTTGTCCAGTCTGGCCACCGCATAAGGGCCGTCACCGCCGATGGACGTGTCCTCTTTTGCCCGATAAAGCATGGCCGGCCTTGTGCCGTCGGTGCGGATGCGCCAGAGTTCCTCCTGCAGGACCGGTTTTTCCGATGGAACGGTGATGGCATCCCCGGCAGGTGGTTTGCCGAGGCGGAAGAAGTAAACCCATTCCCCTTTAGGGTGGAGCACGGGGGCACGGTCCCGGCCGGAATCCGTCATCTGCACAGGCTTGCCGCCATTTTGATAAAAGACATTGCCATCCCTGGCAAAGACAATGGCCGCAGCTGCATTGCCAAGCCACCCCGCCACCACGACCAGCACCACCACCATCTTCACATTTCCCATGTCAAATCCCTCCATCCGTGTCATCCGTACAATCCGTGGTCAATTCCAGAACTTTGCGCCCTTCGCGACTTTGCGTGACCACTCCTCTTCCACCCCTCCGCGTCCTCGGCACCCTAAGCGGTAAATCTCTTACCTGAACCCCGAACCCTGAACCCGTTTCTCTCATCCCCCTACAGGCCTGCTTTGGTCAATTCACACTGGCCGTGTTCACCATGGACAGAGGGCGCAGTGCCCGCAACATGCGGCGCATGCAGCGGTGAAGCGGACCCACCATATTCGACTGTGTGCCTTTCAGCACCTGCAGGACAAAGGTGGCATCCGCATTGTTTTCCATCAACAGTTTGATCATCTCCTCATTTTCCATATACACCGCCAGCAAAAGCGCGTTGTGGCCACATTCGTTCTGCACATCCAGGTCCGCACCGCTGTTGATCAGCAGCCGCACCGCGTCCAGATCACTGTTCATGGCTGCCGCCATCACCGCGGTGAATTTGAGCGAGACCCGCACATCGCTGTCATTGGGCGATTTCCAGGGACTGGTGGCGTGTTCCGGGCAGATGAAAATCTCCATGGCATCGATATCCGCGCCACCGGCCAGATGCCACTTGATATCTTCCACATCCCCGGCATATGCGGCCCCCACCAATGTTTGATGGTGTCTATTCATAACACCTCCCCCCCCCCGCGAGCATGCAACCAACGCCACAGTCTTTTTCCAGTCACGTAAATCCGCAACATGCGGCGTGATGCGCCAGTCCAACGGTTATCCGGCCGCTCCGCCGTCCTTGTCTGCAACCTCGTCACCACTGTAACGCAGTTCCATGTTTTGCCACGCAGTTGCGCCTTTCTCATCCACAACCTCGGTATCACCCCAGAAACCGCCATCGGTATCACCCTTATGCCAATCCCCCAATTCACACACTTCAAGAAACTTCAGCAGTTCCCCGAAGATTTCATTCCAGTCATCCTCCGCAGGATCACGCACTTCAATGGTGATTTCGTGTTCCCGGCACCAGTCTTTGAAGTCTGTGGGAATCGGATCCGCCACGCTGTCCGGAAACTGGAAGATAACGGTGTCACCGTTTTCCAGCCGGTCTTTCACGACATCCACACAGCCTATGGGAACCATGGGCCGACGGCCTGCATAACCGACATTCCCCCACACTTTTCCGCCCACACGGATCAGTTCGCGGCCAAATCCGCCGAAAAATATCCTGCGAACCAACCCGCGGATGATGTTCCGGTCGGCAACATGGATCCCGATCCCGCGGATTTCACACCATTTGTGGAACCATTCCGGAACCGGCATATTCCCACCGCCACGCAACCAGATTTTCCTGATGCCGTCCGTGTAGTTTTTGAGATCATCCTGCAGTTTTTTCCATCCGGCATCGTCAGCCGGTACATTGTCCGGCAGGATCAGTGTGCCATTGCCATACACGGCCAGGAGCCCTGATTGTGGCAACCTTGCGCCCTGCACCATGCCGCGGGCAGTCCACAGCCGGCCGCTATGGAGCATGGATTTGATGCATGCCCCGCCCGCCAGGACCGTCAGTCCGCCCTGCGTGATCGTGTCAATTTCAGCAAGCGACACCGTGGCGACCAACTGACCGGCTTGTGTTTTGAATTTGACGGTGACACAGGACTGCAAACACGCGAAACGCCGGTCCATTTCCCCCGCAAAATCAAAACCAAAACCGAAGAATGGCGAAACTTCAAACCCACGCATAAATCGTCCTGAAAAAAGCAATTCAGCGCGGAACCATGCACGGCTATTGAGGAAGACCATAGCGAAAAAATATTCGGGGTCGCCCAAAACAGTTTCCGGATGCTCTACAACCCCCAAGTCATGCGGAAACATTTTTAAAATCCTTGCCCTGTTCATGCTTACGCAGAATTTATCCGCGTTGATGATGACCTCCCCCGACTTCAGATGCACTTCATACGTATTCATATCCTACCGCCCTTCTTTGTTTTTTTACGCCCATTGCGTTCATTTACAGTTTCCTTATTCGTGTGTTCAGCAGTCGGTTCTGCTTTTTTCTTCCGCCGCCCCGGCCGCTTGCGTCCCGCCAACCAACGTTTCCATTTCGATAACAAGCCCCCGGGCAGGTCGCGCCACTCATCATTGAACACCGCCGGATTCGCGCCACGCTCCAGCAGCAGCCGGGCAATCTCCACGTGGCCGGCATACATGGCGTCCGCAAACGCGTTCTGGTCAAAACTGTTGGCCTTGTTGACATCCGCACCCTTGCCGAGCAGCAGCTTCACCACCTCCATGTGTCCGGAGGAGGCTGCGGCCATCAGCGCAGTCTGCTCCACCTCCACACAGCCCTCCTCATCCACCGTGACCTGCTCCAAGCCATTGATATCCGCGCCGCTGGCTAGATGCCGCTCCACATCCTCCACATCCCCCGACTGCGCCGCATGCACCAGTGTTTTATATTGCCGTGTCATCACACCGCTCCTTGCTTTTGTCTATCCACCTTATTTACTCCCCATTTCATGACGCTCGATCTCGATGCCCTGCCTGCCGCACCAGCCGGTGAACTGGGGTGGAATGTCCATGGATGCAGGGCAGACCGGCAGGGCAAGCGTCCTGAGCAAAAAACCTTTTTTGTGCAGCTCCTCGATCCGGCTCCTTAAATTCCTGAAATACCGGATGATCCCCGGCTCGTCCACGGCCTGCAGCGCCGGCATGAACGGCCACAGCGCCAGGGTTTCATTGGCTTTAAGCTTCCCGCGCCGGTCCGCCAGCTGCATCAGCCCCCAGATCAGCGAGTCAATGACCTGAGCTTCGCTGACCGCCTCCGGGGTGAGCGCGCGAAACGTTTCGCGGAAAGCCCCTCGCGGCAGCGCCATCGTGCCGACGTAGTCCACGCGCTTGTATTCGGCGCTCCGCCAAGCCTCGAACCCGGCCAGTTCCAGCATCCGGGCCGGATAGGAGAGACGGGTGGACGGCACCGTGGCTCCGTAAAACAGATGGATGTGCGGATGGTGCGCGGAAACGCTGCCGCCTTCTGTGCCCAGCAATTTCAGGATGTCTTCGTAATACTGGCGGACCAACCTGTACATATACCCTTCCTCTCCGGCGCCCCCCGCCTCTTCACGTTCTGGCCTTTGCGCCCTTTGCGCCTTTGCGAGAAACACTCCATTACTTATCCGTGTCATCCCTGCAATCCGTGGTCAATTCCCTCTTTCCTTCCGCCTGACAGTCTAAACGCCTGCAACCCGACTGCCTCCTGCCTTTCTGATCTCCACCCTACATCGCCCCCTATGCCAATTGGTGACATAGCAAATGAAATTTTTCTTTTTTCACACCGGCGCTTGACGCCAGCGGTGGAAGTGGCATATTGGGTCCTGCACAGCCAGTCCATTAACACACATAGTTGTCAGGAGGCGTCATGGGCACATCTGCACTGCTTGGAACCCCGCACCAGAACCGCCTGATGGAAATGGACCGGCTCCTGCGCACACCCCACGGACTCACGCGGGAGCAGATATGCCTGAAGCTGGCCGTCAAGGGGCTGCGCGTCTCCCCGCGTAATTTCTTCAGGGATATCAACACATTGAAGGAAATGAAGGCCCCGGTGGCGAAGGAGAACCGACTCTGTCCGGTCACCGAAAAAATGCAGCCGCACTGGTTCTACAACAAGCCCTGGGTCATGGGAGGCTTCAAGCTCAGTGAGAACGACATCGTGGCGCTGGCGATCGCAAAGGAAGTGGTTGAGAAACATGCCGGACTGCCGCTCTCCGAGGACCTGGACCGGATCTACCACATGCTGACCACCCAATATGCACCCGCCGTGACCTTCCATTCCAGCAGTCTCGTGCCCCTGAGCTTCGCGGCGGATGCCCGGACCATCAAGACCAGCGTGTGGAAACCGCTCCTGCGGGCCGCCACCCAAGGCCTGCGGCTGAAAATCAAGTACCGCCCGGCATGGGCCAGTTGCCAGGAAACCGAGGAACGGCTGGTGGAGCCCTACCGCATCGTCATCATGGAAAACACCTGGTACCTGCTGGCAATAGATGCCCTAAGGAACGACCATATCCTGCGCCAGTACAAAATCCTGAACATCTGCGCGGCGGAAATCACCAACCAGCAATTCAGTATTCCAAAGGATTTCGACCTGCAGAAGATTCTGGACCACGCCTTCGGCCGGTTCATTGGCGATCCGAACAAACTGGTCAATGTACGGATCCGGTTTGGCAAACGCATTACACCGCTCATCACGGAGCGGTGTTTTCAGACCAGCGAGAAAAAAACGTATATCAGGGCCGAGGACCGGATTGAACTTTCGCTGACCGTATCAGCCGGTGGCATCTTCCCCTATTACAACATCCTCTCTTGGATCCTGTCATGGGGCAGCGACGCGGAAGTCATGGAGCCGGCGGACCTCCGCAAGCTGGTCGCGGACGAAGGCAGCCGCATTGCCGCCATCTACAAAAAAACATCAGTTAAAAAATAACCCGACCAACATCCTCAACAAACAGGAGTCACATGGAAATCGACCGCGCCAAAGAAATCCTCAAAGCCCTTGCTGACGGCTGTGACCCGGCCACAGGCGAGCAGTTCCCCCCGAACAGTCCATACCAGCAGGCTGACACCGTCCGCGCCCTCTATCTGGCCTTGGAATCCCTCAAGACCCCGTCCACCAAGTCCAAAGAGTCTCGACCCGTGGATCCCAACAAACCGAAAGTCGGCACTGGTTGGACCCCCGAGGAGGAGCAGCAGCTCCGCGATGCCTTTGCAGCGAACAAGCCAGTCCCGGAGATCGCCCTTGCCCACGGCCGCACCACCGGCGCCATCACCTCCCGCCTTGAGAAACTCGGCCTGATCGAAAACCCCCACCGCACCGGCTTCACCCATCGCAACCCCACTGTGGCAAATCCAGCCCAAGGCACCCGGTATCCAAGCCCGACAACGCCCACCCCCACATCGGCACCTGATAACGTCGGTGACTGCCCGTTCTGATTCCGTCTTCCAAGCCAGCCGTGAACTTGCCAACCCAGTCAAATCGCAAAGGTCGTAGCCATTTGCTGCCGCCGCATTTCATCTTCACACCGGTCGCAATGAAAAATCGCAGTTTTTACGGCCAAAGCCAAAACCCGACTCGCAGCTTCACGCATGGACTGCAAAATTTTGTGTGTGGGATTGTGTGTGTATTCCGCACCCTAGTTTCGCCTTGTTTCAACAAGTTTCCATTTTCAGCCCAAAAACAAAAAACCCTCGTATTTCCTAATGAATACAAGGGTTTTTAGCTTTAAAAGTGGTCGGGGCGGCGGGATTTGAACCCACGACCTTCAGCGCCCAAGGCTGACGCGCTACCAGGCTGCGCTACACCCCGACAGGTGAAAAGACGGGCGGACTGCCGAAAACACCGCACACCATACGGAAACCGGCGGCGCGTGTCAATGTCAGCGCCATTCGTGTTTCGGGTAGCGGCGCTGCAGCTCTTTTTTGACGACCGGATACTGCTCCCGCCAGAAGCGGGCCAGGTCCTCGGTGATCTGCACCGGCCGGGAGTTGGGCGCGAGGATGTGCACCACCACCGCCACCCGCCCCATGGCCAGCGCCGGCAGGCGGGTGACGTCATAGAGCTCCTGGATGCGCGTCTCGATATACGGCGCGCCTTCCTTGACGTAGTTGAGCTTGGGCGTCCGGCCGTTGGAAAGCTTCAGCCGCTCCGGCACCCACTTGTCAACAAGCGCCAGCTGCGCCGGTGAAAGCCAGTTCTTGACGACTGCAAGCACGGGCCGCTCCTTGATGTCCTTGTAACTCTCCGCGCCGTGGCAGACCTGCTCGACCATGTGCCGGATGTCTTCATCGGTGACCGGCTGGATGCCCAGGTCCGGACAGGCGCGCGCCAGGATATTGACGCGCCAGATCCACTGCTCCACGCTGTGGTTCCAGTTCTTGAGCGTCAGGTTGCCTTTGCTGACTTCATCGGCCAGGAGGTGCGCGGCCTCGTCATCCGTGGGCGGCACGGTTTTGGAGGCAATCACCAGCCCGCGAAACACCATGTTGGCCTGCGCCACCACCCGCTTGGCGGCGGCGTCGAATTCAACGCTCCGCGCGGTGCTGAAGTCATCGGGGAAGAACCGGCGCAGCCATTCCTCCTTCACGCCGGTGCAGAGGGAGAGCATGACATCCACTTTGTTCTTCTGCACTTCACGCTCATGGATCTCCGCGGCGACCAGCAGGTCCCAGCGCCGCACCACGCTCTCCTTGTCCAGCGTGCCGGCGCGGCGGTGCACGAGGTTGCAGCGCATGGTGCCGTCATGCAGCCGCCGGGCCAGATGATCGGAAAAACCCATCAGCAGGCACATCTGCACCGCCTCGTCATCGCCGCTGTCCGGACCTGCCGGCATCCCCTCCGCTTCGGCAATGCGCAGGAATGACTGCCAGTTCTGCCCCACGCGACGCGCGGTCTGGGCGTGGATGCCCAGCCGGCGGCAGTCCTCCAGGTCAAAGTCATGTTCGCGGGCATAGCTCCACGCCTGCATCAGCGGGAAAAAGTCCGAGGCGGATTCGTCGTCCATCCGGTGGTCGCGCTGCTGCCGGGTGACTTCATCGGGCCGCCTTGTCAGCAGCGTGCGCTCCTGCGTCAGCGCGGCAATCAGCGCAGCGGTACGCACGCAGCCGAATTCGCCCGCCGCGAGCAGCATGCGGGCAAAGCGGGGATGCATCGGCAAGGCCGCCATCCGCTGCCCTGTGTCGGTAATGCGGCCATCCGCCAGGCTGATTGCGCCAAGGTCGGCCAGCAGGTCCAGCGCCCGCTCCAGCGCCCGCGCATCGGGCCGGTCCAGCCACGGAAAGTTTTCCGCGACATTGTTGCGCGTCAATTCCGGCAGGGCACTCGAGGAGGCCATCAGGGTCAGCAGGACTTCGGAGAGATCGAGCCGCAGCACTTCCGGGATGATCTTCGGCGGCCGCTCCCGGTGCTGCGCTTCGGTCCAGAGCCGGATGCAGCGGCCGGGCGCGGTGCGGCCCGCGCGGCCGGTGCGCTGGTCCGCGGAGTCGCCGCTGATCTTTTCCGTGAGCAGCGTGTTGATGCCGCGGTAGGAATCAAACCGCGGCACGCGGGCCAGGCCGCTGTCGATCACCAGCCGGATGCCGTCAATGGTCAGGGAGGTTTCCGCCACATTGGTGGCCACCACGATCTTGCGCTGGTCGGCCGGCATGACCGCGCGGTCCTGGTCCGCCTCGCTCAGCTCGCCGTGCAGCGGCAGGACCCGCATGCCGCGGGCGGCGGGCGACGCGGCCAGCCGCTGGAGGGTGCGGCCGATCTCATAGGCGCCCGGCATGAAGACCAGCACATCGCCTTCCGGGACCTCGGGGATCAGTCGCTCAAATTCGCGGGCCGCCACGTCCCAGACCTGCGTGGTTTTCTCGTCCACCGGCCTGGCGAGGTATTCCACCCGCACGGGATAGGTCCGGCCCGCGGAGCGCACCACGGCACAGGGCTGGAGCCGGCCTTGCAGGTTTTCCGCATCCAGCGTGGCGGACATGATGATGATTTTCAAGTCCGGCCGGAGCGCCTGCTGGATGCGCAACGCCTGCCCCAGCGTGACATCGCCGTAAAGATGGCGCTCGTGGAACTCGTCAAAGACAACCGTGCTGATCCCGTCCAGCCGCGGGCGGGCCAGCATCTGCCGCAGCAGCACGCCCTCGGTGACATACTTGATGCGGGTGCGGCGCGACGAACAGTCCTGGAAGCGGATCTGGTAGCCCACCTCGTCGCCCAGACGGGTGTCGCGCTCGCTGGCCACGCGCGCGGCCAGCATGCGGGCCGCGATGCGCCGCGGCTGGAGCACCACGACCTGGCCCTCCCCCGCCAGCCCGCCATCCACCAGCATCTGCGACACCTGCGTGGATTTGCCGGAGCCGGTGGGCGCCTCGATGATCAGCCGGGCATGCGTCCGCAAGGCCGCCAGCAGCGGCGTGCGGATTTCATAAATTGGCAGATCACGGTTTTGCATAATGCAGGCTTTAGACTATTAGACTGTAGACTGTTAGGGAATGCAAAAATGAAACAGGAGTCAGAATTCAGAACAGCCCGCTGATCACCCCGCGTCGCCAGAAGCTATGCGGGGCACGCACAGATGAACACGGATGGGGGAAAAGGCATGGCGCATGGTGCAGAACGCAGAGGGAAAACAGCAGAGACGGCGAGTTTTCTCGCAAAGCCGCAAAGGGCGCAAAGATTCACATATAAATGAGCAGGAAAGAGTTTTAACTACGAAACACGCGAAATACACGAAAGGCGGAAGGGAGCTATTTAACATGGATTAACAGGATCTACAGGATTACGGAAACTCTCATCGTCCCTCGGCGGCTTTTGCGGTTAATCTTTACAAGCTGGTCAAAGCCATTCTTTTTTTATAGATTACCCAAATAACAAAAGGAATTCTTATGACTTACAAACGTTTCCTCGCCGCCAGCGCACTCGTCTGCATGCTGGGCACTTTGTCGCTACAGGCCGCGCCGGCCAAAAACGCCATCCTGATGATCGCCGACGGCGCCGGCTACAACACCTGGGTGGCGGCCTCGATGTACCAGGGGCGTTTCGATTCATCCAACCGCGTCTTCCGGCAGGTGTTCGGCGGCCCGGCGTGGCAGAAGATTTTCACCTCCACCTATCCGCTGTCGCGCGAGGAAAGCCCCACCAAAACCGGCAAGCAGCGCACCAACCTGGTGTACGAACCGCAGAAGGCGTGGCAGAAGGCGGTGCCGCCAAAGACCGGATGCCCGGCCTATGAAAACCTTGAAAGAACGGCCACGGATTCCGCCGCCTCCGCCACGGCCATGGCCACGGGCCAGAAGACCTACAATGCCGCGATCAACTGGAGCGACATGGATGCGCCGATGACGACGCTGGCGCAGATCAGCAAGCGGCAGGGAAAATCCGTGGGCATCCTCACCACCGTGCCCCTGTGCCACGCCACCCCGGCCGGACTGGGCGGCGCACACAACCGCAGCCGCAACAACTATGAGGAAATCTCGGCCGAGATGCTCACCGCGCCGGTCATCGACGTGCTGATGGGCGCGGGCAACCCCGACTATGACGAGGACGGCAACTATGCGCCCAGCCGCAGCTATAAATATGTGGGCAGCGCGAAGCTGTGGGCGGAACAGGTGACCGGCAAGGGCACGAACGGCTGGACCGTGATCCAGGACCGCGCCGATTTCCAGAAGCTGGCGCACGGCCCCACCCCCTCCCGCGTGCTGGGCGCGGCCAAGATCGCCGAGACCACACCCCCGCAAGGCGGCACCAATCTCCCAACGTTGTCGGAAATGGTCAGCGGCACCCTGAACGTGCTGGACAACAACCCGAAGGGCTTCTACATGATGGTTGAAGGCGGCGCGGTGGACTGGGCCAACCACAAGCATGACGCGCCCCGCATGGTGAAGGAAATGACGGCATACTTCGACGCCGTGGAGACCGTGTGCCGGTACCTGGACAACAACACCGCCGGCAACAACTGGAGCAACACGATCGTGATCCTGACCGCCGACCATGACAACGGGCAGATCTGGGGGCCGGATTCAGCCAATGTCCCGTTCCAGCCGCTGGAGGACCGCGGGATCGGGAAAGTCCCGGGACTGCGCTACAACGGCCGGTCGCACAGCAATGCGCTGGTGCCGCTGTTCGCGCGGGGGGCGGGGGCGGATCTGTTCACCACGGAATTTAAGGGGACGGATCCGGTCTTCGGGCCATACGTCGACGATACGGACATCTTCAAGGTCATGCGTGCCGCGCTGGGGGAATAGCGGAGAGCAGGCAGAAGGCGCGGCGTGCAATCACAAAATGATTTTTCGGGACAATGGATAACAGGCGAGATTCGATTACAAGGTAGTGTGTGTATCCCTTATTCTAAACAAGGGCAATTCAATCACACTATCCATTCCATGTCTTGCGGAACGAACTTCGAAAGGACACAATTGTCGCTTGTCGATGGCATGGCCCTAATGGCCGCCCAGCGCCGACATGCCATCGCAAAATTGATAGAATATGTACAAAAACTGAAATGGCCCTGTCACGATATCAAAAGCTACAGCAGGAATGTATAGAGGGTAGCGTATGATTGGCCCCCAGCAAGCGTGGCGTTCGTTGCCTGTGAATATATAGTCTTCGAGCCAGTCCCTGTGGGTTTTTTGCCCGCCCCCTGTGAACTCTTCAGGAAGCATTTCGATGCAAATAAAAAATGGTTTGCCGTCAATATCCTGTGGCAACCGGGCGGCCCAACTTGAAATGGTCGGTTTCTCGAAGGACACTGTCGAACGTGAATCAATGCTTGATCCTGCCGGGAGCGCCGGGTGTTTATTGACGATGCTCCAATCAGGAGGGTATAGATACCATTGGGGAGTCCGACAGAGATCCGTGGCGTTGCTTACCAATATGAACCCTTGGATATTAAGGCGTATGTATTGATGTGATGATATAGCTGATCGAACAATCCCTTCAGCCATCTTGGCGTCAAAGAGTGCATATCGTAGCCCAAGGTCTTTGTGGATCGCGGGAATACCCAAATCGCGTCGAACAAAATGCATTTGAACAGCAATGTTCCCGTTTTTTGCCCGAGACGCGGTCTGTGGAACAACCTCAACATCACTGATGCCAAGCAGCGAGACATGAGCAGTCGCACAGCCCGAACATGTCACAAGCAGTGAAAGCAGAAAAAGTTTTGCCCGCAATCTTTCCTTGGTGTTCATTGTCTTTGCTTTCATCTTCATATTAGCCAAACAAGGGACTAGACAGTTTCCTGTACTTTTGCAGGTGCGGGAAGCTCTGTCAATCCACTTTGCGGGGTTGGCGGCTTTGCGAGAAAAGCTCAGGATTTCTATCCGTGTCCATCGTGCCGTGCCCTGCATAGCTTTCGAGCGGCGCGGGGTGATCTGTGGGCAGCATTCCTGTCTGCCGCCATCACTCCGCGATCATCAGGCCGTCTGCGCCTTGGCGCATGGGGATTTTGTGGCCGCGATAACACCGATAAGCTGGTTCAGAATGTGAGTGGAGGGCTGCAGCCCCGCGGATCTGAACATCCGCTCAAGCGCTGAGACATACGCCGGGGTGTCGGGGCCGGGGCCGTACCCGGAAAAATCAAAAAGCTCGTGGTGTTTTGCCGGGTCGTCACTGAACATCAGATCGCCAAGGATGAACACGCCGTCGGCAGGGAGGAGTTCTGACAAGCCGTGGATGGAGCTGCACTTTGTTTCGTCGGGAAGATGATGGAAAGCGTAGTTCGAGAATATCTTGTTGACGCCGGCAACGCGAATGTCAGCGGGAATCTGCTGCGTCGAGCCCACGTAGAAATGGATGTTCGCGCACCCCGCGGATTCCTCTGCGGCCCGCCGGACCATCTGCGCCGCGGGATCGATGCCATATCCTGACCGTATGGCCGGGGCAAGGTCTCTGAGCTGGGCGCCCGGCCCGCAGCCGACATCAAGAACAATATCGCCGGGCCGGGGATCGAGAAGCGCCAGGACTTTTTGCATGCACAGGCCGCGGCCGGGATACCGGTCCGTCGTATAGCCCCGAGCCATCTGATTGAAGCGTTCTGCGTGTTCTTCCGTCTTCATTTCTCAAAGCATAACCATAGCCGCAGCGGATTCCACTGCAATGTGAATCAGCCACGCCAATGCAGCTTGCCCTTCGCCCGGATCGACACTCTATTTCAAATTATTCCACGCTTTGATCGTCAAATATCCAGGGATCAAAAAAATGCACCCATACAAGATATTGATGAGTAGCAAAGGGAATGGAACATGAAACATGCTGACCAAGATAAGCCACACGCCCATGGCCACACTCGGCAAGGCAATCAAAACAGCAAACACGCGGCGCAGGAACAGCATTCCTATTCCAACGGGAATCCAGTAGATCGCGAAGTATATCGCCCCGGACAAGTCGTGTCCTCCATGTTTTCTGGCGTTCATGTTGACTAGATAAAGAAAGAGGAAGAGGAGGCCGCAGAGAATTGCCAATGCACCCATAATGCGGAACACGATGGTCGTCATAGGAGACGTGCTTCGAATCTGCGGATCTGCATTCATGGTGTTATCCAACAAGTTGTTAAGCAGTTTTCTGTACTTTTGCAGGTGCGGAAAGCTCTGTCAAACAACTTTGCGGGCTTGGCGGCACCGACTCTCAGGAGGTCGGGGCGGAAAAAACTATTTTTTCATCCTGTCCATCATGGCCATCCATGTAAATTTTCTGTTGCCATCACTCCGCGATCATCAGGCCGTCGGCGCCCTGGCGCATGGGCGGAAGCACGGGGATTTCGTGGCCGAGCACATCGATGGTCTTCCAGCGGCCGGACAGCCAGCGCCACCAGAAGCCCACGGCGAGGATCAGCACATACCCGGTGAGGACGAGCCAGACGGCGATAATGCCGCCGCCGCGGTGGAGCACCCAGACCTCGGCGGGCAGCCAGACGAACCAGCCCATGACCAGCATGTAGACCATCACAAACCGTGTGTCGCCCGCGCCTTTCAACGCGCCGGACATCATGATGTTGACCACATCAAACATGCCCCAGGCGGCCAGCATGTAAATCATAGGGCGGCCCATCCGCAAAAACTCATCAAGGGAATACGCCGCATCGCGCGACATGAACAGGCGCAGGTAGAAGTCCGGAAAAACCACAAACGTCAATCCGGCAAGCACCATGTAGCACCACGCCAGCTGCAGCGAGGCCCAGCCGGCACGCGCCGCCATCGCGCTGTCTTTCGCGCCCTGGTATTGGCCGACCAGGATGGTGGCGGCGATGCTCAGCCCCAGCAGCGGCATGAAGGCCACGCTGTTGATGCTGAGGGCGATGTTGCTCGCCGCCAGCGACACGGCATCCAGCCGGCCGGTCAGCAGCAGGAACACGGCAAACGCGCCGACATCCACCAGCAGGTGCAGGCCCGACGGCACGCCGAACCGCAAGAGCTGCTTCATGAGCACGCGGTCGAAGCGCAGGGCGTTGCGCCAGCCCATGGCGCGAACCGAGGGCACGCGCAGGAACAGGACCAGGAGGACCGCCGGGGAAAGCGCGCCCGCGATGCTGGTCGCCAGCGCCGCGCCGGTGATACCCATCTCCGGGAAACCCCAGTGGCCGAAGATCATGGCATAATCCAGCGCAATGTTGGCCACACAGCTGAGCACATTGGGGAACAGGCTGATCCACGTGCGGCCCAGCCCGGAGAAATAGCCACCCGCCGCGCCGGCCAGCGCCATGGTGCCGCTGCCCAGCATGAGGATGGTGAAATAGCGGATCTCCTGGGCCAGCACGGCCGGGGCATGCCCGCTCACGCGCATCATCCACCAGCCCGCCGGGATCAAGAGCAGCAGCAGCGGCCAGGTCAGGAGCGCCAGCCAGATCCCCTGCGCCGTGGCGCGCACCGTGCCTTCCGGGTTCCCGGCGCCATGATACTGCGCCACAAACGTGCCCGCATAACCGGCCAGGGCCTGGAACACGCAGGAAAAGGTGAAGGCGAGGATGCCGGCCGGCAGCGCGGCCTGGATGGAGAGGCTGCTGTAATGCGCCAGGAAGACGCGGTCGCAGAACTGCATGATCGTCATGGTCCCCATGCTGAGGATCAGCGGCGCGGCGAGGCGCAGTATCTTCCAATAGAGGTTGGGCGTTTTTTCCTGTGTAAGTGGCATGGGTTCCTTTTTTTCCGCCCTGATGTTGTAGCGCATCGGGCGCGGAAATGCACTGAAGAAAGTGGAATAGTCGGCAGGAGGCAGAATTCAGAAAAGAACTGCGAAACACTAAAACACACAAACCCAGAAAATTCACATGGATGGACAGGATAGACAGGATTAGGGCGGGAAAAGCAGGGCGCAGGGAGACGGATGGATACAAGAGGCAGAAAACAGGAGACAGGATTCAGAAGATTAACTACGAAAAGCGCGAAATAGAAATTAGACCAACCGCCCGGACCCTGCAGCCTGACATTTTAAGCCGGCGTGTCTTTGATGTCGGGGGCTGGCGGTTTCGGATGCATCACGTCATGGATGACCTGGCTGAGCTCCTTGATGCCGTAGGGCTTCATGACCATGCCGGCGAAGCCGTAGGAGGCATATTGCGCCAGGACCGGATCATCGGAATAGCCGCTGGAGACAATCGCGCGCAACCGGGCGTTCAGCTGCCGCAGCTGGTTGAAGGCCTCCACCCCGCCCATGCCGCCCGGCACGGTGAGGTCCAGCAGCACGATGTCAAACGGCTCGTTTTTCTGCATGGCCTCCTGATAGCACCTCAGCGCCTCATGGCCGTCGGCCGCGGTCACCACCTCATAGCCCAGCATCCTGAGCATGTTGCCGACCGCCACGCGGATGGTTTCCTCATCATCCATGAGCAGCATGCGCCCGCAGCCCTGGATGAGGCGGTCCGCGGGCGTCTCCATGGGAATGATGCGCCCCTCCACGGCGGGCAGATAGATGTGGAACACGGCGCCGCGGCCATATTCCGACTCCACCGTGATATACCCGTCATGCCGGGTGACGATCGAGAACGTGGTGGTCAGCCCCAGCCCCGACTTGCCCGCCTTGGTTGTGAAGTAGGGGTCAAAGACCCGGGAGAGATGCGTCTTGGGGATGCCGCCGCCCTGGTCGGCGATGGTGATGTGCACGTACTGGCCCGACTTCAACATCAGCGGCATCTTGTCATACGCGAGGTTGGCCGCCGTGACGGCAAGCGCGCCGCCGGCGGGCATGGCCTCAACCGCATTGATGATCACATTGCTGATGGCCTGCGCCATCTGGCCCTGGTCAACGGCCACCAGCCACAAGTCGGGCGGGATGTCAAAGACGCAACCGGTGTTGGAGCCGCGGATGGCGAAGCCCACCACCTCGCGCAACAGGTCGCCGATCGAAATCGTCGCCTTGATCGGGGCGCCGCCCCGGGCGAAGGTCAGCAGCTGGCGCGTGAGCGTCCGGGCCGTGACGCAGGCTTTTTCCGCATCCGCCAGCACCCGCGTCAGATCATCGTTCATCTTGGCATGGAACTGCGCCAGGCAGACATTGGCCAGGATGGAGGTCAGGATATTGTTGAAATCGTGCGCGATGCCGCCGGCCAGCACGCCGATGGACTCCAGCTTGTTCGACCGCCACCGGTCCTCCTCCTGGCGGCGGTCCTCCGTCACATCGCGCAGCACCAGGACCACGCCGAAGACCACCAGGCTCTCATCGCGGATGAACGCCATGCTGTGGCGGATCATGCGCTCCACGCCGTCGCGGGAGACCAGCACCAGCGCCGCGGCCAGCCGGTCGCGGCCGGCGGCATTCATGTTCTGCACCTCAAGCTTGTACGGCTGCCGGGTCTCCTCGTCAACCAGATGGAGGACGTTGGCGATGGATTTGCCCAGCGCTTCCGCCGCCGGCCATGCGGTCAGGTGCTCAGCCACCGGGTTCATCAGCACGATGCGGCCCGCGGTGTCCGTGGCGATCACCGCGTCGCCGATGGACCTCAAGGTCACCATGAGCCGCTCCTTCTCCGCCGCGAGCGCGCTCTGCATGCGCTCGCGCACCGCCTGCGCGTTTTCCAGCGAGATCAGCATCTCGTTGACGGTGCCGCCCAGCTTGGTCAGCTCGTCGTTGCCGGACACGGTGACGCGCGCGGAGAGGTCGGAATAGGACCGGATCATGGCCACCTCGGAGGCGAGGCGCATCAGGCGCGAAAGGATGTACCGCGACAGCAGCAGCAGGATGACCACGCTGAACACCACGGCGGAAAGCACCAGCCAGCGGATCAGCTCATAGAGGCTCTGCTGGCCCATGCGGTAAATGCTGCGGTCCTTGTTGATGTGGAACATCACGGCCGCGCGGCCGTCCAGGTCGTCCCACAGCGTGAACCCGCTCAACGTCTGCTCATCATACCGCGAGGGCATGATGTACAGGGATTCAGTCTGGATCAGGGCATTGCCCACCAGCCGGAGATACCACTCATCGGGCATGTCCATGCGGTGCAGGATGATCTTGTGGACGGTCTCGCGTGAAAGCGACTGGATCAGGGGCTCATCCACAAAACGGCCCACCGCCATCAGCCCGGCATATGTTTTGGCCGTCTGGCTGTCGCGGACCGGGCAGACCGCCAGCAGCATGGGGGCATCCGGCAGGAGGATGATGCCGGAAACCACGGGCGGATTGTTGGTCACGGCCGACAGCACGCGGCGCGCCACCAGGTTTTCGGCCAGCCCGGCCGGCAGCGGCACCTTCTTCTGCCGCACCGCATCATACCCCGCGCCGTAAACGATGCGCCCGTCGGCGTTCAGCACCGCCACCACGTTGACCCCCTGGCCCTCAAACCAGTCCGCCGTGAAATAAGTGTCGGCATACAGGATGTCGCCATTCGTGACAATCCGCTGGATTTCCTCGGGGGGGCTGGAGTGCTGGGCGATAATCGCCATCCGCTTGATTTCGCGCTGGACCGCGTTGCGGACCCGCACGAGGCTCAATTCCATCTCGCGGTCTTCCACCCGCTTGAACCCGTGCATCAACACCCGCGCCGAGGTCAGCAAGAGCGCCAGGAGCAGGAACGCCAGCGCGATGCCGATCATCAAAATTGTTCGTGTCCGAATGGTCATGAAAAAAGTCCCCGAACACCCAGCGCAATATACATTCACCCCAACGCAGGGTCAGTATGAACATCCGCCATACCAATATCAACTGTTTTGTCATCCTGACAAAACATTATGTTGAAAAGCGTTTTCATCAACAGGGCATTGCGCGGGGCCGCGCAACACACATTAGCCGGCCGCCGGCACAAGCCGGACCACATTCCACGAGGCGGGCGGCAGCCTGACGGCCAGATGGCGGCCGTCCTTCATCACCGCGCCTTTGGTTTTCACCGGCCGCACGGCCTCAACCTTTTCCGTGTTCACCGCGTCCAGCCGGTCGTGCCGCATCACGGTCCACTCCGCCACCTTCAAGCCTTCGAAAGAGCGCAGGTCCACAGACAGGGCCAGCGGCTCCGCCAGATGGCGGTTGACGGCGAAAATAGTCACGCCCGCCGCATCGCGCGTGACGGCCGACGCCAGATACGGCACGTCCGCGCGCGCCGCAGTCTGGTAGACCGGCGACCGGACAATCGCACGCAGGGTTTCGCCGCGGCCGTATTTCGACGCCTGCATGAACGGATAAAAGATGGTCTGGCGCCAGGCCGGGCCACCCTTGCGCGTCATGATCGGGCCGATGACGTTGACCAGCTGCGCCAGGCAGGCGGCCTTCACGCGGTCCACATGGTTCAGCAGCGTGATGAGCATGCCGCCGAAGACCAGCACGTCCTCCATATTATAGATGTCTTCCAGCAGCGGCGCCGCCATCGGCCATTTTGAGAGGTCCTGCCTGTCGCCGTGGGAGTGGTACCACACATTCCACTCGTCGAACGAAAGCTGGATGCGCTTGCTGGATTTTTTCCGCGCGGCCACATAGTCGCAGGTGGCGACCGCCTCGCGGATGTAGTCCCCCATCAGCTCCGGCTGCGCGAGGAACTTCATCGTGTCCTTATCGCGCTTGCCGTAATACTGGTGCAGCGAAAGATAATCCGCATGCGCGAACGTGTGCTCCAGCACCTCCGCCTCCCATGCGCCGAAGGTGTCCATGCCGCGGTTGGACGAGCCGCAGACCACCAGCTCGATGGACGGATCAACCCACTTCATCACCTTGGCGGCCTCACAGGCGATGCGGCCGTATTCGGCCGCGGTCTTGCTGCCCATCTGCCAGTCGCCGTCCATCTCGTTGCCCAGGCACCACATCTTGATGGCGTGCGGCGACGCATAGCCATGCGAGCGGCGCCAGTCGCTCAGCGCCGTGCCGCCGGGATGGTTGCAATACTCCACCAGCTGCCGCGCCTCCTCCGGGCCGCGCGTGCCCAGGTTCACCGCCATCATCGGCGCGGTGCCGGCCAGCCTGCACCAGTCCATGAATTCGTTCACGCCGACCTGGTTCGACTCCCGCGTGTGCCAGGCAAGATCCATGCGGACCGGGCGCTGCGACCGGGGCCCCACCCCGTCCTCCCAGCGGTAGCCCGAAACAAAATTGCCGCCGGGGTAGCGCATCACCGGCATGTCCAGCTCGCGCACCAGCGCCAGCACATCCTGCCGGAAGCCCTGCGCATCCGCCGACGGATGGCCGGGCTCATAAATCCCCTCATACACACACCGGCCCAGATGCTCGACGAACCCGCCATACAGGCGGGGATCAATCCGGTCGACCACGAAATCCTTGTCCAGCGTCAGCTGTGCTTTCAACATGACAATATACTCCTTATAGAAAAGATGCCTTAGAGCCTATCCGCCCGCTTTATTTTTGGAAACTAAAATGCGCGGAATTATTGCGCAAGGCGGACCGTTGCAGGGGAATTTTAGGGTTCAGGGTTCGGGGTTCAGGAGGAAGAGCAAAGATTGTGACATCCTCTGCGATGGATACACCTTGGGTTTTTCGCCGCATCCGCTTCCTTCATCCGTGATAAAAAGTTGAGGGGATCAGGGATGGCAGCGCGTCGGGAGATGCTACAGATAAAGCAGCCCGCAAAATTCATAACGACATAACAATATTGTTGCTACCAAAAACTGTATCACAGTGACCAGCAGCAAGAGAAACCACCGCCCCATGTAGGTTGAAGGCCGACGCGCGATGAGTATTGAATCCAATGCGGCTAAAAATGCTAGCTCGCAAAACAACGTCCCAAAGACAATCAGACAGTTCACGAACGACCACGAAAAATCCGCCATGATCCTAGTCCCGTAGATAGGCACCAAGATAATGGCCAGCGGAAGCGTCAGACCGTCGGGACTACTAGACGCCAGAATGAGACCAATAAGCGAATCAGTGCATAATGCTGCAATTGCCAACAGCCATGATGCTTTTCTTATGTTACGAAACCAACCCACTTTTCTCCCATCATAATTTTTGGCCATTAGAGGCAATTCTCGCCTTTTCGCGCCGGTACAGAAACACATGGGGACCATGATGGCATGAGTTTCCGTGCCGGGCAAGGCGGATGTTCAAAAGTGATTTACCACGGATTACACTGATGGCACGGATGGGGAAATATTGGCGGCTCACTTGGAGAGTTCACCCTTCTATCGGAAAGTAAAGACTCCGGAAAGGTGGGGCGAGGCATCCCTGCCGAGCCGTCCGGAATGTGGGAGGCGGTCTCCGAACGCCGAAACCTTTACCTCCTGCGACACAAGGTCGCAGGGAGGCCCGGAGGTCGGGGATTGCAATCGGGCAACAAATGTGACAAGCTTCAATTCCAAGATGTCACACCTGTTTGAACCAGACACCATTGCCGCCATCGCCACCGCGCCCGGCGAAGCCGGCATCGCCGTCATCCGCGTTTCCGGTCCCGTCAGCCTGTCGATCGCCGACCGCGTGTTCCAATGCAACGGTCCCCTGCCCTCGCAGCGGCCTGCGCAAAGTTTTGCCTACGGCCATGTGGTGGACGCGCGGGAGCAGGTGGTGGATGAAGCCATCCTGCTGATTTACCGCGCGCCCCGCAGCTACACCCGCGAAGACACGGTTGAAATCCAAAGCCATGGCGGACGGGTGGCCGCACGCCGCGTGCTCCAGGCCGTGCTGGATGCCGGGGCCCGCCCTGCGGAACCGGGCGAATTCACCCGCCGCGCATTTTTAAACGGCCGGATCGACCTGCTGCAGGCGGAAGCGACGGCCGATTTGATCCGCGCGCAGTCCGACCGTGCCGCCACCACCGCCATTGAACAGCTTGAAGGAGACTTAAGCCGTTCTTTCAATGATGTTTATGACATTTTTATCTCCGCTGCGGCTGATCTGGAGGCCACGCTGGACTTCAGTGAAGACGAATTACCCCCGGAAGTTCTCCTTAATATAAAGGATAGAATCAGCGCCGGCGAGACCCGGCTCAAACAGCTAGCGGCAACATGGGAGGAGGGCCGTCTATTAAGGGAAGGAGCCCTGGTCGTCATCGCCGGGCAGCCCAATGCCGGAAAATCCACCCTGCTCAACGCGCTTCTGGGGAGCAACCGGGCCATTGTCACGGAAATCCCGGGAACGACCCGGGATTCCATAGAAGAGCAGCTGATCCTGGACGGCATCCCCATCCGCCTTGTGGACACCGCCGGCCTGCGCGAAACCGAATGCCGCATTGAGCGCGAAGGCGTCCAGCGTGCCCAAACCCTGATCGAACAGGCGGATCTGGTGCTCTATGTGATGGATGGCGCGCAGGGCGCCACGGATGCGGACCAGCAAATCATCAAAACCCTTTCACCAAAAAAAACACTGCTGGTCATGAACAAGCAGGATATCGGCCCATGCGCGCTGCCGGAGAATCTGAATCCATTCACGGCCGTCAAAGCCTGCCTGCTGAACGGGACCGGCCTCCCGGATATCCAGCAGCATATTTCCCACCTGATCGGCACCCATGCCATGGTTCAGCAGCATGCGGCGATTTCAACCCGGCACCAGCACGCCATCAAACAAGCGCTCGCGCATCTGGAAGAGTGCCATAAAAAACTGAAGGTTGTTGAACATATCATATTGGGTGCAAACAGCTTGAGACAAGCAACCGACATTATCGGCGAAATCACCGGCCGTATTTATTATGATGAACTGCTGGACATGATCTTCAAGAAATTCTGTGTTGGAAAATGATATATATTTGCGCTATAAATATTTATGACTATTTATGATGTGATTGTGGTCGGCACAGGCCATGCCGGATGCGAAGCCGCGCTGGCGGCGGCAAGGCTTGGATCCAAAACCCTGCTGATCACGATCAACAAAGCCAAAGCCGGCAACATGCCCTGCAACCCGTCGATCGGCGGGATTGCAAAATCGCATCTGGTGCATGAGATCGATGCGATGGGCGGCGAGATGGGCCGGAACACGGACTACACCGGAATCCAGTTCAAAACGCTGAACACCCGCAAAGGACCGGCCGTCCAGGCCACCCGCGTACAATGCGACAAAGAAAAGTACGCCCAGCGGATGCTGGCCATACTGGAAATCGAACCCAATCTTGAAATTTTATGCGCAGCCGTCCGTTCCTTATTGATAAAAAATGGTCAATTGCGCGGTGTGACAGTTGATAAAGGTGTTGATATCCTGTCGAAAACCGTGATTTTAACACCGGGAACCTCACTTCGCGGCAGAATACACATTGGGAACCAGAGCTTTCCGGGAGGCGGCCACGATGAACTGCCTGTTGATGAATTAAGCGAGGTGCTTTCAAAACTCGGCATCACCCTGGCCAGGCTAAAAACAGGCACCCCGCCACGACTGCATACAGCCTCCATCAATTACAAGGCTATGGAAATTCAACCCGGCGACCAACCGCCTCCTTTTTTTTCATGGCAGGCGCAGCGTGAATTTCAATTGTTCCACGTAGAACACCCTTGTCGTGACGCAAAAAATAAATGTCAGAAAATTGGCATTGAATCACAGACTCTGGATGATGGATCAGCAGCATTGTTCCACGTGGAACAATCAGATCCTGAAGAAATATTAGATCAGGATAATGACAAGACTAGACACAAATACGCCAGCTCATCAGAGCGTCATATGTTCCACGTGGAACAATTGGCAAAAAAAACACATCCATGGCCGCTCGACATCCCGCAAATTGACTGTTATTTGACCCATACCACACCTGAAACGCATGACATCATCCGCAGCAACCTGCACAACAGTTCGCTTTACGGCGGGTTCATCACCGGGACCGGCGTCAGGTATTGTCCTTCCATCGAAGATAAAATCGTCAAGTTTTCAACAAAAGATCAACATCATATCTTCATAGAGCCCGAAGGGCGGGATACGGTCTCCGTCTATCCAAACGGCACCTCCAACAGCCTGCCGGAAGATATCCAACTCCAGATGATCCATTCCATCCCCGGGCTTGAACAGGCCGTTTTCCTAAGACCGGGGTTTGCGATCGAATATGACTTCTGCGATCCGACCCAGCTGTTCCATTCGCTTGAATCAAAGCAGCTTGAAGGATTGTTTATGGCAGGGCAGATAAATGGCACAACAGGATATGAAGAGGCTGCTGCGCAAGGATTTATGGCTGGAATAAACGCGGCTAGAAAGGTGGTTGGCCTTGCACCTGTTGTGCTAGACCGGGCGGATGCCTACATCGGGGTGCTGATTGACGACCTGGTCACCAAAGGAACCAACGAACCCTACCGCATGTTCACATCGCGGGCCGAGCGGCGCCTCCTGCTCAGGCAGGACAACGCCCGGTTCCGTCTGCTGGCAACCGCCAAAGCCATCGGATTGGCCGATCCGGCCTTTATCAAGGAATCGGAGTTATTCACAAGCCAGATCCACCAGGAGCTCAGCCGCCTGGAGACCTCCTTCAGCGGCGGGGTCTCGCTGGCGCAATGGCTGCGGCGTCCGGAATCAAGATACCCGCAGCTACCAGTCCGCAACGACACGCTTCATCCGGAGGTCATCCGGCAGGTGGAGATCCAGATCAAATACCAGGGCTACATCGAGCATGAAGAGCGGCTGGCGGCAAGAATGAAGACCATGGAGGCGGTCAAAATACCGGCCGACATGGATTACGCCGCCATCCGGACTCTGAAACATGAGACCCGCGAAAAGCTCGGCCGCATCCGACCCGAGACATTAGGGCAAGCTTCACGAATCCCCGGCATCAGCCCGGCGGATATTGCCATCCTGTCCATTCTGCTACGGAAATAGCCAGTACACTGCTTGTCCTATATCCACACAGTCATAATTGTCATATTCATATCAAACACTACAATCATGTTCATTTTTGAACTTATTTAGTCAATATTGCAATTCATTTATATTTACATTGTTTATATAAATGTATTGTGTTAATAATATCGTATGTTAACAAGAAAATTAGCAGTCGAGATTATTAAGCGGCTTAGATACATGCCTGTTATTATACTTAAAGGGGCATATGGATCAGGCAAAACAGAATTACTGACCAAAGCCATTCCCGCCATTTTTGGAGAACCGGTCAAGCATTTCAATCTGGATGATCCTGACATCCGCCGCCAACTGGAGCAATCGGCCGCCTCTATCATCACCGGTACCCGGGAGCGCATCGTTATTTTCGACGAGGCCCAGAAGTGCCCGGAGGTGCTGCAGGCCATCCAGATTCATCTGCAGGCGTCATCCACCAAGCGGTTCATTATTGCTGTTTCAGCGGAAACCAAACTTTTTGCCAGGACCAAAGACATCCTGGCCGGACGCAGCACAACGCTGACCCTGCGGCCGCTTGCCTTTGCCGAGACGGCCGATCCGGCAGGGGACTCCCATCTGGTGCGCATGCTCCGCCAACTGGTCGCCGGCCGGAGCGTTGCGCCGGATGCATTTTTTTCCCCGCCCGAGGCCGCACAGCAAGCCGGATGGATGGGGGTCATGGAGCAGCTGCGCCAATGGGGCGGATTGCCGGACGTCTGGCTGGCGGCTTCAAATGCGGAACGACAGACCCGTCTAGCGGAATACCGCCAGACGTATCTGGAGAGAATCCTGCGCGAGACGCAAAGCCGTGTTTCGATCGCGAACATGGTCCGCTTCCTGGAAGCCGCGGCCCTGCAATCCGGGACCGTGCTGTCCGCCAGCCGCATGGCGGAGGCGGGGCGCATATCGGTCACCGCGGCGTTCAACTACCTGAAGCTGCTGGAGGCCACACACATCGCCCAGCGGCTGCCGGCATGGCAGGAGCGCAGCAACAAACGGCTGGTCAAAAGCCCGAAACTATATTTCACCGATGTGGGCCTGTGCCGCTGGATTTCCCGGGAGACGCTGACCGGGCGGGTGGGGGACCCCATGTATGAGACCTTCATATATGGCGAGCTTGCGCAGGCCCTGGCGGAAGCCGGGTCCTGGTATTCGCTCCACCATTACCGGACGGCGGCCGGGCTGGCGGTGGACTTCATCATCCGGCTGCCATCCGGAACCCTGCTGCCCATACAGGCACGCAACCACATCCACCCCGGCCGCCGGGATGGCGCCTCGCTGAAGCGTTTCCTGCGCGAGCATCCTGCCGCGCCTTTCGGGCTGGTGGTACATCCCGGACGCGAGGTCCGGCTTCTGGCGGAAAAGGTGTGGGCCATCCCGGACTGGCTGCTGTTTGCCTAATGCGCCCGCCTGGCGGGGTCGAGAATGCAGGTTGCATTTCGGGTGAAAACGGATGCGGCGATCGGGCAAAGAGCATTCCGCTGTCAGCGTTCAGTTCCGAACACCGGATTTAACTACAAAATGCGCGAAAGAAACGAAAGGGTAAAGAGCGATCAGCCATCAGTTCCAGATTGCTTGGTAACTGAAGGCTGATCGCTGACGGCATTGCCATACAACCTGTCATTCGCCTCGTTATGAATTTCGATTTTTAAATAACCGGTGATCCACACGTTTTTGCCATTGCGGAAACAAACGCAAAGTCGTATTACTCGCTTCAGCGGAGGGACATTTCATGATCAAACAAATTTGCGCATATTGCAACGCCGAGCTTGAAACCATCGACGTTGCCGACCCCGAGATGCTCATCAGCCACGGCATTTGCGAAAAATGCCTGCCGAAAATGGCCGGGAACTATGTGAAAACATTCACGGAGTTCCTGGATTCATTCAAAGTGCCGGTATTCGTGGTGGACGGGAATGTGCAAATCCTGACGGTGAACGCGGCCGGGCAAAACATGCTTTCAAAGAGCTCGGAAAACCTGCACGGACGGCTGGGCGGGGAGGCGATTGACTGCCTGCACGCCAAAGAACCGGGCGGATGCGGCAAGACGATCCACTGCAAAAGCTGCGCCATCCGGCGGTCCGTGACGGAAACCCATGCCACCGGCAACCCCTGCATCAAGGTGCCCGCCTATGCGGATCTGGGCGATGTGACCCGCAACACCAAAATCCGGTTTTTGATCTCCACGCGCAAGGCCGGGGCCGCGGTGCTACTGCAAATTGATGAAGCGGCCCCGGCGGCCAACCACACGGACAAAGCGGCAAAACATGCCGCCAAAAAAGCATCGGCTTAATTCCGTGAGCGCTGGTATTCCGGCAACCTGGCAACAAACGGCACATCGGCCGGCGCAAAACGGTAAGCCCTCGCCTCGGCCGGCGTGATCCATGCCGTCTGGTCATGGACCACAGGCACCACCGCACGCGCGGCGGCCCCGGCTTCATAAAGACACAGCTCCACATCGCGGGCCGGATAGGCATGCACCGAAATGTCCAAGCAGCGGCGCACCGTAATCGCCAGCCCCAGCTCCTCATGGATCTCCCGCACCAGGCAGGCTTCGCCGGTTTCGCCCGGCTCGATTTTGCCGCCGGGAAACTCCCAGAGGCCGGCCAGCGGGTCGCCCGCGCCACGGCGGGCAATCAAAAAACAGCCGTCATGCCATATCAGGCCGGCGGCGACCTGAATGCGCGGCCGGATATGCTTACTCCCAGTCATGTCACATTCCTTTGCGGTCAAACAACGGAAAGATACCGCACCACCGCATATGAGCCAAGCACGCTTTTCTGTGCCGCCGCGCATCCCGCACGCCTTCCTGCCGGAATATTTCACGCAAAGCCGCAAAGGGCGCAAAGATTCTGAAATGGCAGCCCAGATTGCCCGAAAATTGCGTTTGGAAAATGGGCAGGGTGTGCCATGATATCCGCCAACCCGGCGCCGGGCATTATGAACACATGGAAAACGGTTGCGGATATAAACTGGGCGACATGGACACCGACGGAGCGGGCGGTCCTGCTGTTCGTGGTGCAGGACGGCCGCATCCTGCTGATCCGCAAAAAACTCGGCTTGGGCGCCGGCAAGATCAACGGGCCCGGCGGGCGGATCGAACCCGGCGAAACCCCTGAGGCCGCCGCCATCCGCGAAACGCAGGAGGAGCTTTGCATCACACCGCACGCCATCCGGCACTGCGGCGAATTATCCTTCCAGTTCCAGGACGGCTTTTCCATCCACGCGCACGTCTTCAAGACGGAGGGTTTTTCAGGAGCGCCGCAGGAAACCCGGGAAGCCATACCGCACTGGTTTGCGCTGGATGCGATCCCTTACCATGAGATGTGGGCCGATGATGCGCACTGGCTGCCGCTCATGCTGGCGGACCGTTTTTTCCAGGGATACTTTCTTTTCGACGGCGACGCGATGGCGGACCACCGCATCAGTTCAGCATCACCTGGCCGCCCGTGACCGGCAGGGCCTGGCCGGTTTCATATTCCTGCTCGTGCAGATAGACGACCGCGCGCGCCACATCTTTCGGCAGGCACCCGCGATGCATCGGCACCTTGGCGACATAGAACTCGCGCACATCGTCAATGGTTCTGGCGCCCGGCACCTTGCCGGCCTTCAGGTACTGGACAAACAGGCCCTTTTCCGGATCGGCCCAGAGCGGCCCCTCGAAAAAGTTGCCCGGGCAGATGGCGTTGACCTTGATATGGTCGGCCACCAGCTCCAGCGCGAACGACTGGGTCAGGCCGATGCCGCCGAACTTGCCGCCGGCATAGGCGAAATTGCGGTTGCTGCCCGCCAGCCCCGACTTGGAGTTGACCTGGATGATGTCCATGAAGAGGGCGGGGGCGTATCGGTGCTGCAGCTTCATCACCGGCGCCACGGCTTTGACGCCCAGGAAATAGCCCGTATAATTCACGCGCGTGACCTTTTCAAAAGTCTCCGGCGCCATCTCCTCCAGCGAGCCCGCGCTCAAGATGCCGGCGTTGGAGATGAAAATGTCCACGCCGCCGAACGCGGCGACCGCCTTGGCCACGCAGGCCTGGAACGACGCCAGGTCCGTGACATCGGTGCGGCAGAAGAGCGCCGTGCCCGCGCCGTGCTGCTCGTTCAGGGAGGCGGCAAACGCCTCGCCCGGCGGCGCATTGATGTCCGCCACCACGATCACCGCGCCTTCCGCGGCCAGCTCAGCGGCGATGCCCTGGCCGAACCCCTGCGCGCTGCCGGTAACGATCACCACGCGGTCCGCCAGCCGGCCTTGCTGGCCGCGCCGCGTCAGCGTGAACACGCCGATGTCCGGCACCCGGATGGAGAGGGGGATGCGGCCCTGCCGGCGGATGAGCGCCACCAGCTTTTTTTGCAGCTCCGCCGGCGGGATGGCCTTTTCCAGAATCCATTCCGCAGGGTCCGCCGCCGCGGAGCAGGCCACCAGCACGGGCGCCGTGGTCACACCGCCGGCGGTGCCGGGATCAGAGGCCGTGGCGCGGATTGCGACCGCATATTCCATCAGGGCAGAATTCATCGGGATGCATCCTTTCTCAGCCTTTGTCGAACTGCGGCGCGTGCCGCAGGAGGTATTGCTCCGCCGCCACCGACCAGAGCCCGTTATGCGCCGCGACCTCCCGCGCCAGGCCCGCAAAAAGCGGGTCCTGCCCGCCCAGCTTCGCAAAGTCGTCAATCGCGGTCATGGGCATCCTGACCTGTGTGTACACCAGTTTTTTGCCGCCGGGGATTTTCGGCAGGTCGAGGATGGTCTGCGCCGCGCTGTCCAGGCCGCCCACATGGGTGATCATGACGGCGGGGTTCAGCCGGTTCCGGGACATCAGCTCCAGCGCCTCGCGCATGTCCGCCGTGTTGCCGCCGGAAGAGCCGACCACGTGGTGGCCCATGTAATGCACATCATAAAAATTGATCGAGGCGGAGAACTCCTTCCGCGACGGGCCGGCAAAGAAGTTGAGGCAGCCGTTGAAGCCCATGATCTTCGAGGCCTGCTCGATCAGCGGGGCCACCGGCGCGAACACGAACACGTCATCATAGCCCCCGCGCGGATTGGCCGCCTTCATGAGCGTGACCGGGTCGCCCTGCCGCGTATCGAGATAGCGCAGCTCCACCCCGCGCGCGCGGGCATGGGCCGGCGTGAAAACGGCGGCCGCGCGGTCCAGCCGGGCCTGGTCGATATCCGTCACCACCAGCAGGGAGGGCTGGACCGGCCCGTTGAGGGCATAGTCCACCGCGCCCAGCCCCATGGGGCCGGCGCCGGCCAGGATGGCCATGGCGCCGCCCGGCAAAGGACCCATCTGGTGCTCATAGGTGCCGGACTTGTAGTGGTACTGCGAATGGAACGCGCCGATGATGCAGGAGACCGGCTCCGCCAGCGAGGCGCCGAAGAACGCCCCGCCATAGTAGGGCAGCAGGCAGTCCATCTCCAGCACCTCGCGCGGGATGATGATGCGCGTGGCATTGCCGCCGATATGGCGGAAGGAATAGCCCGGCGCCTCCAGCTCGCGGCCGGGGAAGTTCATGGCCGGCTGGATGCTGTAGCGCTGGCCGGCCTGGAACTTATGGCGCCATTTGGCGCCCACCTCCAGGAGGGTGCCGCAGAATTCGTGGCCGATGATGACCGGATGCACGGCGATATCCTTGGGGACCCGCTTGTGGTCGGCGCCCTGCTCGGCGGCCTTGTGGCAGGACATGCAGATGCTGTTGGACACGACATCCGCCAGGATCTCATCCTCGCGGATGGGCGGAAGCTCGGCCGTCTCCAGCCGGAGATCGTTCTTGCCGTAAAGCCTGACTGCGTGTGTGTTCATAATATAAAATCGCCCGGTCCTGCCTGCGCGCAGCACGGGCCCGCACTGTGCAGAAAATTTAGCAGATTGCCGCCCGTGCGCAAGCCAGGATTTGCAGGGGCATACAAATACGACATGGCGGGCGTGCAAAGCCCGGTGCCGTGGCACATTTCAATATATTGCGCCAGCGTCATCTTATGCTACCATGCGCGACAAACCCAGCATGGCGGGGTGGCGCAAAAACAATCCGGGGCGACATGGACTTTTTCGCAGAGTCAATGGCATTGGGCATGCGGCGGCGGTTCTGGCCCAATCTGCTTTCAAATGGCTGCCAGTTCCTGCTCTCCGTCGCCGTCGGGATCTGGTTCATTCCCTACCTGATCCATCATCTGGGCGCGGCGGGCTACGGGCTGGTGCCGCTGGCGATGAGCGTCACCAGCTACATGCTGGTGATCACACTGGCCATGAACGCCGCCATCGGCCGCAATATGACCATCGCCCTTGAGCGCCGCGACCTTGATGAGGCGAACCAGTATTTCAACGCCTCCTTCTGGGGCGGGCTGGCGGCCGTGGCCCTCCTGATCATCGCGGTCACCCCCGCCATCGCCTGGTGCGACCGCTGGATCCACATCCCCGCCGGCATGGAAATGCCTGCGCGGCGCCTGCTGATCGCCTCATCCTTCATGTTCTTCACCGCCACCCTTGCCACCCCGTTTGACACCGCCACGTATTGCCGCAACCGGCTGGACATCAAAAACGCCATCATGATCGGCCAGCAGCTGACCTATCTCGCCATCATCATCGTCTGGTTCACCATGGCAGGGCCCAGCCTGGATGCCGTGGCCGCGGGGCTCGCCGCCGCGGGGGTGATCAACCTGGCGCTGGCCATCCTGACACAGCGCCGGCTTTTGCCGGCGCTGCATGTGTCGTGGAAGGATGTCAAAGCTTCAGCCGTGAAGTCCTTGCTGCGGTTCGGCGGCTGGGCGGTGGTCACTCATCTCGGGTCGCTGCTGTTTTTCAGCGTGGACATCCTGATCGTGAACCGCATGATCGGCCCCGCCATGGCCGGCAAATATGCCGCGCTCCTGCAGTGGCCCCAGTCGCTCCGCGCCCTGGCATGGACGGTCGCGCGCATCTTCGGCCCGCTGACCATGCATTACCATGCAAAGCATGATGAACCCCAATTGGTGGTTTACACCCGGCGCGCGCAGAAATTCATGGGTCTCCTTTTCGCGCTGCCGTTTGGGCTGGCCTGCGGACTGGCCGCGCCGGTCCTGACCGTCTGGCTGGGGCCGGAATATGAGTGCTATGCGCCAGTCCTGATCCTGATGATGATTTACTGGCCCATGTGCCTGACCGCCATTCCGCTGAACAACCTGCAGCTCGCCACCGGCAAAGTGCGCCTGCCGGGACTGGTCACCTGCTTCATGGGGCTGGGCTATGTTGCGCTGGCCCTGTTCATGGTGGCGCCGCAGCGCGGCGGCGTGATCGGCCTTGCGCTGGCCGGCCTGATCATGGTGTCGGCAAAAGACGTCCTCTTCATGCCCTGGCACTGCGCCCGCATCCTGCGGCTGCCGTGGTGGACTTTTCTGGGAGAAAGCCTGGTCGCCATGGGCGCCACCCTGATTGTTGCGACGCCCCTGTGGCTGATGACGTTGGGCGCCTCCGCCTCATGGGGGAGGATCATGCTGGCCGCGCTGGCAATCACCCTTGCGTACAGCTTCATCGTCTGGCACTGGCTTTTGACCCGTGAGGACCGGGCGATTGCCCTGCACCTCCTGCCGCACCCGGTCGCGCGGCTGATTGCAGGAATCACAGGAACGCCCCATCTGCCGCAATGACCCCGGAACTCTCCATCATCATCTGCACCCGCAATCGCGCCGTCCAACTGGCGCGATGCCTGGCAAGCATCTGCTACCGGAGCCTAGGAATTCAAAGGGGTGGGGAAATAAGCACTTGAATTCAACCGCTAACCCCTTCCTGTGCAAACCATCCTGAACAGGAACGGCTTTTGCCTTCCGCTCCATGATGCATCCACGGCTCGGCGGGCGGGTTATTTTATTTTGGTCAGATAAATGCTTCCGCCGGCCCCGGAAAAATCCATGACCCCATGATTAAACCGTCTGGCCCACGCGTCCAGCGGCAGAAGCCGCAGCCGTTCGTTGATTTCCGGCATGCTGGCGTTCACCAGATAATTCAGCCAGAAGGTGATCTTAAAGGAATCATTGTACTGCAGGAACGCGCGCAGAAAATAAGCTTCATTCCAGAAAATCCCCGCCATCACGGCCCCTTCGTGATATTCAAACGGATAGCGGATGTCATGGAAATGAACGCACACACCCGGCGGCAGCGCCGGCAGGATTTCAAACAGGATGGTGGTCAAATCGCTCCCGGTTTTCACAACATGCGACGAATCAATGAACAGCAGATCGCCCGGCTGCAATTCCCTGAAAACCGCCATGTCCACGGCTTGGACCGGCTGTTCAATCATGGTCAGGGTTGCCGCATCGCCCTCCCGCAAATTGCTCCGGAGGTGGAAACAGTCAATGTCAATGAATGTGAATTTGATTTTCCGGCTAAAATACAGTTCGCTGGTGTCCAGCATGCACGCGGAGGAATGGCCGGACCCGATTTCGATCACCCGTTCCGGCTTCAGATGCCGCAGCATATAGTGCAGCACCGGCGCGTCATCATAGGAAAACGCCCCGTTATCAATATTGAACCGGATTCTTCGTGTTTCCGCATAAAAGGGAACATCCTCCTTCAGCCGGGCGAACGCGGTCAACAGCTCAACTTGTTCCCGCGTGTTGAGGTCAATGCCTTTCAAGTCTGTATGCTTTGAAAAAATCTCCGCCCGCCGCTTCTGTATGTCGGCCAGCGAGGGGATGGGGCTGTAATAATGGCCGGGCGGCACCTGTCCCGCATAACCGTCCATACCGGGTCCAAGTGTCGTTTTCCCTAACAGAAGCGCATTCAGCATGCAAAATAAAAAACCGCATTTTATTTGCGTTTTCGGTATTGTGTGGGTACCCTTTGCGCATAATTATGGAAATTAAGAATCCATAAGCGGGGAGTACGAATGAAGCAACAGAGAGGTGAAAGTTATTCAAAAGTCATTACTCTAGCCGTCATTTTTTTATTCCTTGCTGGGAGGTTTGGGGTTGCGGCGTCGCTAGCACGAGAATCCGATTCTATTGCCCCGAATACCCTGATTCAGTGCAATTGGGGTACAGGCGATAAGGACATCGGTCTAATTTCTCATCCGGAGTCTGATTCTATAGGGCCATCCACATTTTCCGTGGGGCCTGATGGATGCATTTACATAATGGACGTTGCTAATGAGTGTCTGAAGAAGTTCGATCAGAAAGGTAATTTTCTTCAGATCTTATGCAAAGGTTTAGTCGCTTCCTCATTCTGTGTTAACCAAAAAAACCAAATCTTTGCCCGGACTGGTACTGGTATCGTTCAATTTTCTTCATCTGGTGTGCAACTCTCCAGCACCGCAATATCGGGTTCAATTCCCGTAGTTCTTGGCTATGGGCAACACATTCATGTGAGTGTAAATGATGAAGTCTCTATAAATGCAGTTCAAGATCATTATAAAGTCGCATCATCTGCAGGGGGGACACTATCCGCGTTCTCAGATCGTAAACAGATGGATTCGGCAAGAAAAGGCATTGCTAGTCCAGATAGTGCGCATGAGTCCCGTTTTTCAACACAATGGGTGAATGACCATACAGCTAATTTGCTTATTCAGACGGGAGCAAGCGCCAAGCAAGTTGCGTTCAGCACGACCGATAGATTAGGTGCGGTTTTAGTTGATGGAGTCGACTCGCTCGGAAATGCATATGTCGAAGTGGAACGCATCACTTCAAATAATTATGTACATTTAGATGTGGTTGTTTTTTCTGCCGGAGGAGATCAGCTTAGAAAATTTGAAGTTCCCAACTTATATTATACAACGGTAAATAAAAAGCTTGAAATTAGTCCAAGTGGGGATGTGTTTCAACTGTTGACAACCGCCAGCGGCGTGCAGATTCTGAAATGGGAACGCTAACATGAAGACGAGAATGTCCATTGTCATGGCGTTGGTTATTACGAATGCTGTTGCAGCTTTCGCCATCACGCGGGATCAAATAATTTCCACAGCAAGTTCTTATAGCGCTCATTCCTGGACATGTCAAACAGGGAACGCCGACCCAGTCCCAGTTTATAATACGTTCATTGTCGGGCGTAACTATCCTGCGGTTTCCTACAATTGGGGCGGCTTTGATTCAGTAACATCCTTTGATAATAAGATTGCGGCAGGCGCAAAAGCTGGCGATTGCAAACAATGTCCAGCCGCAGGCGGAAACACATCTTGGGCGGGAGTGGACTGCTCAGGTTTTGTATCGCGATGCTGGAATCTCGGCACCAAAGCTAGTACCAGAACCTTGGCCGCGCAAGGAGTTTCACTTGCCTCCTACAGTGATCTTAAGAAAGGAGACATCCTTTTATATGCGGGCATTCATGTTCAACTATTCGATGCATTTACTGCAGATACACATCAGAACTGGGTTTATGAGGCTAATTATTTAGGAACTGCAGCAGAAACTGATGGTCTCGTATACCACATAATTCGCGCGACTGATAACAACTATTTGGCATACAAATATATTAATGTCGTGGACGGCTCCACAACAACTACCACCACTTCCACAACAACCACGCGGACAACGACCAGCACTTCTACCTCGTCGACCACGACAACTTCGCCCACGTCCAGCACTTCCACACGCAGCACGACGTCCACAATCAGCAGTTCTGCTTCGACCACGACGACGTCTGTGCCGGGTGGCACGCCAGACTTAACCAAGGGGTCCGATTCTCTCAACAATTCGGCACCGCATCCGGGTGATGCGATAACTGTTTCCATCACTGTAACAAACATCGGCAATGCAGCCGCATCGGCGTTTCACGTTGGGTTTTATTGGTCAACCAGCAGTTCGTTTAGTGGCGTGACGCCATTTTATGAGCAAGCTGTCGGCGGTTGCACGGCGGGCGGCTCGGCATCATTCGTACAAGACATCACAATTAGTTTGGGGACAACGCCCGGAACATATTATTTGGGATATAAGGTCGATGATGAGAATGAGATCTCGGAAAGTAATGAAGGCAATAACGGCGTTTATTATTGGACTCTTATAGTGTCTCAACCGACCACAAGCACGACAACCTCGATCAGTACGACAACCTCGCGTACCACAACTTCCACAACCACTAGCCAGTCGACCACCTCCACGAGTCTGAGCACGACCAGTACCACGCGAACGACGACGTCCACAACGCTCAGCACCACGAGTGTCAGCACAACGACAATTAGCACAACCACGCGAACAACGACCAGCACGACTAGTCCCACGACCTCCACCACACGGACCACCACATCCACCACGCAGACGACGACAACTACAACGATAGGTGCAGGGGACACATTTGGAGTGCTGGCTTGGGGATACAATTCTTACGGCCAATGCAACGTGCCCGCCGCAGCGCTGTCAGGCGTGTCCGCCATTGCGGCAGGGCTCTTTCACACGGTTGCGCTTAAGAATGGCCAAGTGCTGGCTTGGGAAGACAATTCTTACGGCCAATGCAACGTGCCCACGGAGGCGCTGTCAGGCGTGTCCGCCATTGCGGCAGGTTACTTTCATACGGTTGCGCTTAAGAATGGCCAGGTGCTGGCTTGGGGAGACAATTCTTACGGCCAATGCAACGTGCCCGCCGCAGCGCTGTCAGGCGTGTCCGCCATTGCGGCAGGGATGGGGCACACGATTGCGCTTAAGAATGGCCAGGTGCTGGTCTGGGGAGACAATTCTTACGGCCAATGCAGCGTGCCCACGGAGGCGCTGTCAGGCGTGTCCGCCATTGCGGCAGGTTACTTTCATACGGTTGCGCTTAAGAATAGCCAAGTGCTGGCTTGGGGATACAATTCTTACGGCCAATGCAACGTGCCCGCCGCAGCGCTGTCAGGCGTGTCCGCCATTGCGGCAGGGATGGGGCACACGATTGCGCTTAAGAATGGCCAGGTGCTGGCCTGGGGAGACAATTCTTACGGCGAATGCAACGTGCCTACCGCGGCGCTGTCAGGCGTGTCCGCCATTGCAGCAGGGCTGGGGCACACGATTGCGCTTAAGAATGGCCAGGTGCTGGCTTGGGGAGACAATTCTTACGGCCAATGCAACGTGCCCGCCGCGGCGCTGTCAGGCGTGTCCGCCATTGCGGCAGGGCTCTTTCACACGGTTGCAGGCGGAACTTTTGACAACAGCGTAACCGCCAAAATCCTCTTTCAGACGCCGGACGGCTATGTGGCGCGGTGGGATGTGGACAACAGCGCGGCGGTGCAGGGCACGTTTGTCTACAACAACGCCCAGCCGCTGGCCCCCTGGATTC
>Ga0118677_10000441_pt1 | contig 90697 bp, 72 predicted proteins | sample AliMusrvi5mmetaG_FD_86154 | JGI IMG/M metagenome (GOLD analysis project Ga0118677, IMG submission 86154) | reverse complement strand
GCAGACCTTCGCGGGCCATCACAAAGATATTCCAGTTGGCTTTACCGGCAGCAGGTTCCAGATATTTGCCGGTTCGTCCGCTTATAAACAGAACATCACCCTTATTGTTGACAAGCACAGCGGCTGGCGAATACGTCTGAAGAAGCATGTGCTCTGCAAGTGCCTGAATGTTGGTGACTGAAGGCGGTGATTCCAACTGAGGTCTTATATTTACCCGAGTCGAGATAAACGCACGTGGAAACCCCAGTGGTTCCAGAAGTTGATCAGTGCCCCGACGTCTATATATCCTGGATTTATTATCCAGCAGTTCAAACAGGTAGGTATATCCCGCGACTGTCTCAGCACTTCCAAGTAGCATAATCCCTGTGAGATTCAGACTGTAGTGGAACAACCTCAGAACGTCTTTCTGCAGTTCGGGTTCCATATAAATCAGTACGTTTCGACACGTTAGAATATCCAGTTTAGTAAAAGGCGGGTCTTTGATAACATTTTGCTGTGCAAATATCACCATCTCGCGAATCTCTTTGTTGACCCGATATTTGCCTTGTTCTTCAATGAAATATCTTTGCAGACGCTCAGCCGATACATCGGAAGAAATGTTAGCAGGATAGACTCCCTGCCTGGCGCGATTAATCGCATCCTGGTCCAGATCCGTTGCGAATATCTGGAGTGTAAACCTACCTTGCTGCTTGCTTTGCTCCATTGCTTCCTTAAACACAATAGCCAGACTATAAGCCTCTTCTCCTGTCGAACAGCCGACTACCCAGGCTCGAAGTTCTCTGCCGGGTTGATTGCTGGTCAGAAGTGCAGGTATTGCATCGTTTTTCAAACGAGTCCATTCTTCCGGATCGCGGAAAAAGCTGGTCACACCTATTAAAAGCTCCTTGAAAAGCAAATCCAACTCACCAGAATTCTCCTGCAAGTAACGAACATAATTAGCGATCTTACTTATCTGATGGATACCCATACGTCGCTCGATCCGGCGATATAGAGTGCTCTTCTTGTATTGGAAAAAGTCGTGTCCAGTATGCGAGCGAAGTAACACAATGATCTTTTCCAGACCGCTACTTGCCTTGTCAGGCACAGCCAACTCTTTTGAAGCAACCACAGGGATATGTTGAAGATATGCAAGAATCTTCTTTGGAAGCTCTTCGGGAGGCGCAACGATATCCGCTAATCCGGCATCGATGGCGCTGCGTGGCATTCCATCGAATTTTGCAGAAGATGGTTCCTGAACAAATACGACTCCGGCTCTTTCTTTGATCGCTCTAATGCCCAGTGTGCCGTCTGAACCCATACCAGAAAGTATGACTCCTACTGCAAAATCCTGCACATCTTCTGCAAGTGATCTAAAGAATGAATCAATTGGCAGACGAAGACCACGAGGTGCAATTGGCTCCATAAGATGCAAGACTCCGTGCAATATGGTCATATCTCTGTTGGGAGGAATCACGTAGACGCAGTTTAGTTCAACCTTCTGGCGGTCCTTCACCTGTGCGACTTGCATAGTTGTGGCACGTTGAAGCAGTTCCGGCATAATACCCTTGTGCGTAGGATCCAGATGCTGCACGATTACAAAGGCCATACCGCTTCCATCGGGCACATTGCTCAGGAACTGCTCCAGCGCCTCCAGTCCACCGGCAGAAGCGCCGATTCCAACTATAGGAAAATGGGTTTCACTGCTGCTCAATTCACTCTTTAGCTCATCCGGAGAACTCTGCTGAGGTGAAATACCGTCAGATTCTGTCTCTCCATTTTGGTCATTGCGAGAACGCGGATTCATACTGCATCTCCTTGAGTCACCGGTATATTTTCGACTGGCTGGATTGCCCACAACTTTCACACGAATATTCAAATCCTGCTGTATAATACCACAATACAATAGAATCATGTGAGAAATACAAAGGGGTGAATCTGACGAGTAATCACAATACCGCAACGGATTTTATAGTCATACATCACAATCTGTGATATAGATCACACAATTACAACTCTAAGAATTGCAGTCAGGCAGTGTCAGAGGCGCAGTTAAAGAGAAATCCTGAAGATGCCAGTGTATTGTTGTTTTCAGGGAAGACGGTTCTGTCGAAGTTCGTATTGCAGCTGATCTACAGGGTCATACTCCCGTTTAGCCAGAAACGGCAAAACTATTATTCACTAATGAGAAGTTGCACCATTCATTTCTGATATCGCTTCTATAGCTTCGTCAACACTCTGATGTAGAGGAACGAACCAGGAAACATTGGTCACATAGAGCATGTGTTTTATTTTCGAATTGCAGCCAACAAGGTGCAGAGTTCCTCCTTTTGGACTTAGGCGCTTCGCTACACTTATCAATATGCCCAAACCTGTGCTGTCCATATACCCGACATTGTGTATGTCTACTATTAGATGTTGCTCAGTTCCATCCAGAACGCCGATGTAAGTCTGCTTAAGTTGTAGTGCGGTGTATATGTCTATAACCCCAGATAACACTAATATCTTGTGACCTTGATTTTCTACGATTTGACTGTCTAATCTGGAGTTATTAACGTTGATAGTGGGTTCTAAAATGTCGCTCACGCCCCATCCCGCTTGTAAGATTGCCTGCAAATATACTGAACTTTTACCACGCTATTGCGGTATTCAAACATTTTGCTGAGATATTTTTATTTTTATTTTTGCAGGGAATATCAGGGGTGTTTCAAAAACCTGGGCAAGTGGCTATCCTATATAAGGATTATGTATTGCGATCAGACATCAGCGATCTCATCCCAGGTATCAGTGAAGTTGTCCATAGGCATAGCAGACTTGGATGGCTTCAAGTTTACTGATAATACAACGGTCGTGCCTTTGAGACCTGTACACAACATAATGTTGTCTGTTGCATCCATCATTATTGTAAACCCCATTCCCATAGAGACCTTGGAAGAGAACCCTCTGCGAAGCGTAGCACTTGGCAACAAAGAGTGAGATATGCCCTGGCCTGTGTCGGATATGGCAACCCAAATTGTCTCACCACTGACACCAGCATAGACCCGGCATCCATCCGCGTGTTTTGTTGCATTAGTGATAGCCTCGCCTATTGCCAATTCGAACAATCCCAACCTGTCATTAACGAGTCCTCTCGATGAGCAGAATTCCATGATTCTACTTCTGGCAGAAGCGCAATCTTCAGGAGAATCAACATTCCATATAAAGGCGGCAAGGTCAAAATACTCTTTAACTTCTTCGAATGATACCAAATCCAACTTTCCCTGGGTAACACTCTTGATGGTGTCTCGGTAGAATTGGTATTTCTCTTCTTCAATCTGAGTGCGTTCGGTAATGTCCACTGCAGTGATGCGGCATTCATTCCCGTTTTCGGAGATCACAGCATCCATCCGCACATACCGTTTATCGCCGCCATCTGCAAGTAGAATCACTTCGCAGGTCTGTCGTATATGGCCTTCAAATATCCTGATTAGAAATTCGTGGAATAGAGACCGGGTTTCAGGTGAGATAAATCGATGCAAAGATCTATCCACCAAAAGGGACCGAGGCTTTCCAAGGAGTTCTGCCCCAACGAAACTTGTCTGCCGAATATTGCTCTCACGATCTATAGTAAAATAGGCAACCGGTGCAAAATCATAGAGATCGACATATTGTTTCAGACCTTCTTCAACTTCCAAACGTGCCTGCCGGAGTTCCTTGTCTTGCATTTCCAGCTCAATCTGGTGGACTTGCAGTTCGTGAACTAGCCGCAGCATATCTGATTCATCTGTGGATGGCTTAGACTGGACTATTGTTGCATCCACTGATATGATATTTTTCTTTTCCATTAAGGGGTCTCACCATATTCCATAAAGACACTTTCGTATTCGATATACTACCACGATATTAAAGAAAGAGGTATTCAATGTTCCCAACAAAGACAATAGACCATCTCAGCTACAGTCAAATAAATATGTATAGCACCTGTCCTCTCGCCTGGTGGTTCGAGTATGTGCTGGAAATCCCAAGCATGAAGTCAGTCTATATGCTATTAGGCTCAGCCATCCATACAGCTATCAGTGATTATTTCCAAGATAAGCTTCTTGGAATCAGAGCAATGTCCACCAACGAACTCGTCACCCACGCTGCAGAGACAATTAAGACAACTCTGGCAGAAACAAAATATGAACTGCCAAAAAGAGGACAGAGTCTGGAGGAGATAGTTGCATCCAGACTGCTCGGACTTCAAGAATATATGGACACCATCGGCAGCCATCTGACCGTCAAGTGTTCAGAGAAGCGACTTGTAAGAAAGATACCGAGCACGTCCATTGATTTTATCGGCGTGATTGACCTGGTAACTGCTGAGCGAAAGGTGATCGACTTCAAGGTAGTTGGAGCAGCTTATTCGCAAGTCAAAGCCTCATCCAGTCTCCAACCGCACGCTTATGCCTTCTTATTGGGCAGACCGATTGAGTTCCAAATCCACTGCATCAGTGCAAAGGCTCCAAGTAAAGTATTACCGCTTTCTGTGTCTCAGCAGGACATCGATGCATATGCCGACAAGGCTAGAGCAATTTCTTTTGCTATGTCAGAGGTTGCTGTCGGACGCCAGGCCCCGGAACGTTCTCGCAATTCCTCTGATTGCTATATGTGTTCCCATAAAGCGGTGTGTGATCTCCATAGGTATGGGTTGTTTGATGATCTGATACGACTTGTCCAGACCTATTCACCGGTATCCGGTAGTGTGGGATCTTTCTGAGTAAAATGGTCAGGAAGTTCGAGTTAAAGCATATTCTCATAATATCCAAGTCTCCAGAGTACGCTTGATAATCAGGACACCGTTGTGGTGTAAAAACGACACATTTCTGAGACTTTACAGAGATGTCTGCCCTTATGATTTCAGCTATGCTGTTTTCTTAAGCCACACTTTGAAGAGGGTTCGCCACTGTGATCTCGATGGGTACAGGATATACCATTATGCTGGAAGCAACAGAGAATATGATGTTGTATATCGGTCTTGCGTACTCGACGGTTGTATTGTCAATAGACACAACATCATCCAAGTCTCTTTTCTCTCTTGATGGCTTTAAGGACACTAGGAGGTATACCCACAAATTCTGTAAGCCCCATACTTTAGCCTCTGCTTCTAGATGTTTAATCAGTTATTCGTGTCCAAATAATCTGTTATTAAGATGACCGTCTTAGATATATAATGTATGTTTTTTTACAATAATATGGCTTAATAGAATTGATATGACACTCGCCAAAGAAAAATGAGTATTTCTTGATTGCATATAATGCTGCAAAACTCTTATAATTTGTAATGAAGAGTGCCTCAATCAATCACTTGGTTATCTAACGCCAGGAGAAGCATATCGAGAAGGCATTGGTGTCCGACTTCTCTTGCCTGGATATAAAGATAGTATATTCAATCAATGAACTACTCTGTAGTAAGCTGAGAGGGTATCATTGCTTCCGTTACGTTGTTCCTTCTAATAGTAATAATTGATCAGTCGCGAAACTTGACATAGGACTGAATGTCTTGATTTTTTGCAAAGAGGCCTAACTTTACTGAATGATTTGACTTGATGTATATATCATGAGCATTCGTACAAAAACACTTATCATAATTACGGCATTTTATCTATGCTCCTTTGCAGTGTTATATGTAATTGGGCGCCATGTCTTTCTAGGTAGTTATAATTCCCTCCAACTTGCAGACGCAACTCAAAAAGCAATTGTAGCTAAGAACACTGTGGGAAATGAACTCACTCGTTTGATTGCACTGACAAGCGATTATGGCGCATGGACTGATACCTACAAGTTCATAGAAGGCACTAACCCAGACTATGCGAAAGTAGACCTGTTCGATCTGCACATCAGCGTGATATTGCTGATGGATGTTCAAACGCGACCAAAGCTAGCATTGAGGGTGGATGAAAGGACTGGTACTATCAAGCCTTGCCCAATTCCACTGATCAAGACTATTCAAAGAGTGCTTCGACCGCGTTCATCCTGGGACATAACAAGCTTCCAATACGGTGTTCTAGATGCGCCTGGCGGACCTCTTATGATAGCAGTGCACTCAGTCCTGAAAAACAATCATCTGGGTCCGCAAATGGGTTACTGTGTTATCGGTAGGTATCTTGATAAACTTGAGTGCGAACGAATAAGCAATCAATTAGAGCTATCAATAAGTCTCCACAGACGACGGAACTTGCCTGCCTTCGTCAACAAAGCACTCGAAGCATCTCTGGCACGTCCGGCCTATTCCTATACAGAATCTGATACAACGGTTGCCGCTTACGCTAAGCTTGCAACAATAGGTGATGGGGCACCAATGGTCATAAAGATCAGGCAGCCGCGCTCAATATACCTGCAGGGTAAGAACAGTTTTAACAAATTCCTGGCTATTCTCTTGCTAGCAGGTGTAGTAGTATTGGTCGCAGTCTCAATTGCCATGGAGAACATTGCGCTCAGACACCTGCGCAGACTGTCGGATGAGGTTGTGGCAATTGGAGAAGGAAAAGATATTTCTTTACGTATTCGATCATGTAAACTGACTTCCAATCAAAATGAAATTGACAAGTTGTCTACCAGCATCAACTCTATGCTCTCTGTTCTGGAACAGGCTGAGCAAGACAATCGTCATATAGCTGAGTGGGGAGAAATGCTGCTTAGTTCAATGACCGCTGCATTCCCACTGGCATTCTTACTGGTAGATAACAGGACCGACGAAATCCTATACGTCAACAAGCAGTTTTGTCAGATTTGGGGTATCGATGAACTTGAAAACGACATCAGAAGTGGTAAATTAAAAAACAACGATGTCATCCCTTATTGCATTCCACTTCTTGCAGATGTCGAAGCATTTGCTGAATCCTGCAAACCTCTTCAAAACGAGTACAATAGGATCGTAGTTGAGGATGAAATCCCATTTGTTGATGGACGTACCATACGCCGATTCTCATCTCAAATGCGCGGTGATGGCGATAAATACTTCGGGCGGATTTACGTCTTTGAGGATGTTACTGTCAGAAAGAAATCACAACAATATATTTTTGATAGCGAAAGCAGAACTCGTGCTGTCCTCGATAATGTACAGACCGGCATCTTGATAACGGATGCCGAAACTCACCAAATTACAGATGCAAACCCGTCATTACTCAGAATGATAGGTGCTTCGAATGAAGATATAGTAGATTTATTATACCATAACCAAATCTGCATGGTTGATGAAGAAGTCAGTCCTGTTACCGATCTTCACCAGCAAATACATAATACGGAGGGAATGCTGATTTGTTTTGATGGAAGTCTCCTGCCTGTATTAAGGACCGCAGCTACTGTTAGTTTTGGAGGCAAAGATTATGTGCTGGAGAGCTTTGTAGACATAAGTGTCCGTAAGCAAGCCGAAGATGATATAAGAAAGCGTGATCTTCTACTAATGAGTTCGGCAAAGGTAACAAGAGTCTTGCTTGAACAGAGCGATTTCTCGATGGCTATTACCGATGCTGTGCGGTTATTAGGTGAGAGCACTGGAGTTGACCGGGTATACATCTTTGAAAACAGCCTTGAACCCGATAAATTATTGAGGCAGAGAACCGAGTGGACAAGGTATGGTGTGGAACCGCAGATAGACAATATTGACCTGAATAATGTGCCATACTACCCACATTATGCCCGTATTTATGAAATGCTATCCCTTAATCAATTGGTAACTGGATTGATTAAGGATTTCCCGGATGCTGAGAGACCCATACTTGAGGCACAGAATATCAAATCAATTCTTCTTGTTCCCATATTGCTTGAACATAAGTTCTGGGGATTTATTGGCTTTGATGATTGTTACGATGAAAGGGTCTGGGGTCCGGGAGAAACTTCTGTTTTGCAGATAGCCGCAAATAATATTGGTAGTGCACTAGCAAGAAAGTTGTGGGAGAATAAACTCCAAAAGAGTGTCGCGGATTTGCACAGATCTAACCAGGATCTGGAACAGTTCGCCTATGTTGCTTCTCACGACTTACAAGAGCCATTGAGAATGGTATCCAGTTATGTAGAATTACTCGCCAAACGATATCAGGGCCAACTTGATGAACGAGCTGACAGGTATATCAAATTTGCCTCAGATGGCGCCACCCAAATGTTGCAGTTAATAAACGATTTACTGACATATTCCAGGGCAGGACTCGGCGACAACAGGAGCGTGGTTAGCATGGAGCAGGTATTTGACGATGTTTTGGTCAATCTGAAAGAGCAGGTGAATAATAGCGGGGCTTCGGTCACTAGTGACACTCTACCGATGGTATTGGGAGATCATATTCAGCTTGTTCAACTACTACAGAATCTGATCGGTAACGCTATCAAATTTAGAGGATCAGACGCGCCCAGGATACATATTTCGGCTGAAAGAATGGGTAATGAATGGGTGTTTGGTGTCCGTGATAATGGAATCGGCATTGACTCCAAATATGCCGAAAAAGTCTTTGTCATCTTCCAGCGCCTGCATACCAACACAGAATATCCGGGAACAGGAATTGGGTTAGCAGTATGCAAAAAGATCGTAGAACGTCTTGGAGGGAGGATTTGGATATCTTCCCAGCAAGAGCAGGGAGTCACGGTCTTTTTCACCATACCTGATCAAGGAGGAACAGATCAGCAATGAACCAATCCGGGGACAGCAAATTTGAGATATTGATTGTTGAAGATAATCCTGGCGATCTTGAATTGATGAAAGAAGCGTGGGAAGATTGCAGACTGTCGTTTAATATCACGGTGGCCAGGCATGGTGAAGAGGCAATGGACATATTGTTCAAACGGGGAGGATATTCCGATGCAGTTGTTCCTGACCTCATCATACTTGACTGGAACCTCCCACGTAGAGGCGGGAAAGAAGTGCTGGCAGATATCAAAACAGAACAGCAACTGCGTACAATCCCTGTCATTGTCCTCACTACGTCCGACCAGGAACGGGATATAGTCGATGCTTATAAGCTTAATGCCAACTGCTACATAACGAAGCCGGTTGGTCTCGAACAATTCCTCGAAACGATCAAGAATTTGGGATACTTCTGGCTATCCACAGCAAGGCTTCCCAGGAAGCAAAAACAGGAGACAAGACCGTGATTCGTGTCATAATAGCAGACGACGAAGCTGCAACGGCTGAGTTGATCAAGGAAATCCTCGAAGAAACTGGACAGGTCGAAGTGGTGGGAATGGCTAGTGATGGGCTTGAGTGCCTGCAGCAATTCGAAGAGAAAAAACCGGACGCCTTATTTCTGGATATAAAGATGTCAAAACTGGGAGGAATAGAGGTAGCGCAAAGCCTGATAGAGATGGATACTCCGCCGTTAATTGCGTTTGTAACCAATTTCGACGATTATGCCGTCAAAGCGTTCGAGCTGAAAGCCCTTGATTATGTCATAAAGATTGAAGACCTAAACAGTTTCCAGAAGCGAATTTCTAAGACAGCTGAGCGTATACAAATGGCTCTGGATTCGAAAGCGCCAATGCTGGAAGATATGCGAAATATGATAGAGCACCTCGCCAAACAGCAGTTGCATCCATTGCAGCGCAAGCTGCCGATTCGCGATTCCGATGAAGGAACTGTACGACTTTTGGATCCAAAGAATGTAATGTTCATTGAGAGACGCAATCGCAAATCTACATTAATTACCAGAGATAACGCCTATCCGACCTACTATACCATTGACAGCCTGGAAGAACGCCTTGCTGATGAAGGCTTCTACAGGGCAAATCGTGGAACACTCCTTAATATTAACTATGTGGAGCATCTGGTTCCAAATGGCGACGGGTCTTATGATGTGATATTTCAGAATGAAAAGGACTGGTCACCAACCAGCAGCATAACGGTATCGCGCTCACGCTCAAAACTTCTTCTTAATATGCTTCAAATGTAAGCAACGTTTTCATCAGACATCTTATTCTGCAGACTAGACAGTCTTTCCAGCAACCTGGACAAGATTGGCTCCGATGCCTGGTTTGGTTTGGTAACATATAACCAGCGAGATCAATCGCAATATCAAACAAACCATATCTAAGGAGATGTTGAAAAATGCAGATCGTAAAAAAACTCAGTCTCGTAGTTGGTATCGTTTCCATCGCCCTGGCAGGTCAGGCCGTTATGGCCCAGCAGAATGCAGCCACTGCCACTGCAACGGCCACAGCCAACATCATCACAGCCATCAGTATCAGCAATACCGGTGCGCTGGGATTCGGATCAATTGTTGCCTCTAACAGTGGAACTGTAAGCATAAGCACTACTGGAGTCCGCTCTTCTACCGGAGTAACTTTGGGAAGTGCCACTGGAGTCAGCCAGGCCAATTTCCTTGTTCACGGCCAACCGAACGCAACATATTCAATCACCCTGCCCGCCGATGGCACAGTGACACTTGCGGGACCGGATGCCTGGTCTATGCCTGTTAACGCATTCGTTGCCAATGTAGCCAATCCCAATGCCGTACTGGATGGAAATGGCGATCAGACTCTGGCAGTCGGAGCCACACTGGAAGTCGGAGCATCCCAGAAAGTCGGCGTCTACAGTGGTACGTTCGATGTAACAGTCAACTACAACTAAATATTAAATTTCTTATAGGTTCGCATAATAGTCCGGATGGCAATTTCATCATTGAAAATGCTGTCCGGACTTAGTGTTTGGATTTGTCAGGAGACAGCAATGAAAAAGAATGCAAACGAGTTAACAGTGTATATCAGCGTTATCGCAAAAACAGCAATTCTTGCAGTGCTGTTAATATGTGCAGCTTCGGCAGCGTTCACTCAGGAAGCGGGTGACCTTATGGTGCTTCCCACAAGAGTCGTGTTTGACAGCAAGACCCGTTCAGCAGAATTAATGTTGATCAATATTGGCAAGAAGGCAGCTACATATCGTATCTCATTCGTCCATCTGCGCATGAACGAAACTGGTGCATTCGAGGCGGTAGTGAAGCCGTTGCCTGGAGAACAGTTTGTCGATGATTTAGTAAGATTTACTCCTCGCCAGATTGTCATGCAACCCAGAGTCAGTCAAACAGTGCGGCTTCAACTCCGCAAACCTGCCGATCTTGCTACCGGGGAGTATCGTTCTCATCTGGTATTTCGCGCAATAGATAATGAGTCCTCATCGGTTGAAGAACAGAAACCAACAGATGGCCTTGATATCCGCCTTAAACCAATATATGGTGTTTCGATTGCTGTAATCGTCCGCCAGGGGGATACCAGTGCCACAACGACAGTTTCAGAGATTCAATTGCAGCCTGCAAGTGAAAATAGCCCGCAGCCCAAGCTGGTTGCAAAAATCAGCCGCGAAGGCAATAGATCCGTTTACGGAGACATCGAGGTATCATTCTCTCACAAGAGTGGGGGACACCAGTTGATTGGCAAACTTAATGGCATGGCTGTTTATACCCCGAATACAAACCGTATTATCAGTATTCCGCTTAAACTGCCCGATAACCTTTCGCTTGAAAAAGGACTTCTCACATTGACATATAAACAGAGACAGGATGAAAGCAGCTCAACACTGGCTTCGGGCACTCTTGAATTGCCATAACATACTGAAATGCTAATTGTTTTCATATGCTTAGCCGGACAAAGCGCATGATCTGCACTTGGGAAGGCATTCTTCACAGACCCATAGCCAATATACAGAATAGTTTCAGTGTGTGGCTGGTTCTAATGTTTCTCATATGCACTGTCGTGCCTGTATCGGCAACTGCGCCTTCACAAGTCGTCAGATCTGATGACGACCTGCTGTTGATATCACTTCAGCTGGATACAGTAAGCCTGAGCAACGAACTTGAAGCTTATCTGGATATGAGAGGTATTCTGCTTCCGTTGGGCGAGGTCTGCCGACTCCTTGGATTGGGCATCACAGTGAATACGGATGATGGAACTGCCAAAGGTTTTCTCATAAATGAGAGCCGACAGTTTGTACTGGATATACCCAACCAGAGTATCAGAGTTGCCGGCAAGAGTCTGCAGTATGACTCTGCCAGGCTGGAGATTCACCACAACGATATCTATGTCGAGAGCAAGCTTCTTGGAGACTGGTTGAATGTTAGAATTGCTGTTGACCAGAGTGCAGCTTGTGCACAGGTGATCCCTGAAGAACCGTTGCCTATTCAACTCCGGATGGACCGAGAGCGCCGTGCACAGCAGTTGTCTTCAAATGCGCCAGTCTTGAATCCCGGCTACTCACTCCTGCACAGCCCATATCGTATCTGGTCAGAACCGTTCGTAGATCAGAGTGTGTCTATTAGTGGTGGCTCAGGTGGAGCAACAAACATTAAATACTCTACAGTCGCAACATCCAATATTCTCGGTTTTGATGGAGCATTTTACCTAAACGGAGGAAACGGGAACACCCCCACTGACTCCAGTGCCGTCTTGAAACGCTTTGATCCTGATGCAGGGCTGTTTGGCCCACTCCATGCCCGTGAGGTGCAGCTGGGTGACATATACTCACCATCACTTCCTTTAATCTCACCCTCTCATTCGGGACGCGGGTTAATGATCAGTCAATATCCAGTCTCAGAGCAGAGGCAGTTTGATACCCGCTCATTTATGGGACGCATTCAGCCTGGATGGGATGTAGAATTATTCCGTGGTAACGCCTTGCTCGCTTACCAGTCGGCTGGAGAGTCCGGGAAATACGAGTTTCTAGACGTAGCTCTGCTGTTTGGACTGAATGATTTCAGACTGGTTTTTCATGGTCCTAATGGAGAACTAAGAGAAGATAACCAACGTGTCTTTATCGGGGAATCGATGATAAGGCCTGGACAAAAGTATGGGCTTGTCTCAATTAACAAGCTAGAAAACGGCGGGACAAGGTTGATAGCTCAGCAGGATATTGGATTATGTAAGAATCTTTCCACGTCGCTGGCTGTTGCCAGTCTACAATTGAATGATGGACCCCATGAATATCAGAGCCTTGGTTTACAGGGTTTCTGGGGTGGAATAGCTGCCAGATCAAGTGTGGCTATTGCTGACTCTGGAGGATGGGGAGCAGAGACACGGATTCAGGCAGTCCTGAATTCTGCCAGTGTTACCTTCTCCTACGCTCAATATAACAACTTTATCAGCGAAACAATTACATCGGATACAAACAGCCTGCAGAGCCGTTCGGAACTGCGCCTTGATGGACTGTCACTGCCTTCGTTTCTGCATCTTCTGCTGGCCAGTCTCAGTGTCAGCCACGATAGGCTTGTGAATGGGTATGAATCGACATTGATTTCGGGAAGACTTTCCTCCTATGCGAAATCTGTATGGTTATCGAACTCATTCAACGTACAGCACAGTAGTTTTCAGCGCACCACTGCCGAAGGAGTGCTTTTAGGCAGCCGCCGGTTTGGCAAGACAGCCATGAGATGTGAATTCAATTATAGCTTACAGCCGGATATCAGACTCACAAGTGAACTATTCGCCATCGGAATACCGTTTGTGGGAATAAGCTTTATGGACATTGAGATGCGGCATCAGACTGGGCAGAATATTAGCTTTAGCGGAAGTATCAGCCGAAATGTCGGTAGCTATTCACTCGGAGTTTCATTGAGAAGTGGGCAAGACGGTAAAATTTCGGTAGGAACGACCCTTACTATGGGGCTGGGCAGAGAGCCGCGAACCGGTAAATTGGAGATCAGCTCCCAACCGATGGCTCAGCAGGGCATGTTATCCGCTCGAGTATTCCTGGACTCTAACCAGAACGGTATACTGGATATCAATGAAAAACCGCTGGAAGGGGTCGCGTTTCAAATAGACGGAACACTAAATAAAGCGTTAACTAACACTCGTGGTATCGCGTTTATTCCAAGACTACCAGCGTATCGATTAGTCGATGTCAGTGTGGCTACTTCCACTCTTGATGATGCATTGTGGTATCCGAGTTTAGATGGTATTCGCATACTGGCACGCCCAGGCGATGCGACCTTGATCGACTTTCCTATCGTTGCCACAGGAGAGATTAGCGGTACCATTCGGTCACAAAAGATTGATGGGCTTCACGAAGCGTCGGGAGTTAATCTGGATCTGTTGAATTCCACTGGAAAAGTAGTTCAGTCAACGAGAACTGCTTATGACGGATTCTATACACTAAGCAAAATCCCCACAGGTAATTACATCCTGCGTGTCTCTTCTGAGCAAGCAGAGAGGCTCAAACTCTCTGCAAATCCTCGGAAAGTTAGTGTCCCACTGGCTGGTGCATATGTTGATGGGATCGACCTGATATTAGAGCCAATTACCCCCTAAACTGATTAATTCATGAAGTATATCCAGGTGACGTACTACCCAACTGAATGATACCGGATATACATTTACCAGCTTTACAGATAAATACCCATAGTCCCAGACAACACTCTGTTAACATTGCCAATAACCATTATCCAGTGCGTAGAATTACGTGGAATAACTATATAGTATAAATCTACGTTATGAGCATATGACTCTCATTGCCTGGAAAAAACAATATGAATGGTTGTAGATTCCCTCTTCTGGTTGTTATCTCTGTAATTATCATTGTATTTACTAATTCGATCACAGCATTATGTACAACCGCAGTTGCAACTGCTCGCATTATTAAACAAGTAACTCTTATACAAGATGCTGGCAGAGACCTTAAGTTCGGGCAGATAATCCCTGGTACTGGTGGTGGGAAGGTAATCGTAGGAGTAAACGATAACAGGACCTGTTCCGAAACTGTTATTCTGGGTGAAGTTGTTACAACACCTTCTGCCTCATTTGCAGTTTGCAGTGATGATGGTTTGATATACAGTATTATGCTTCCAAAAAATGTGACCGTTATTTGCGGAAAAGAGCAGTTGACCATAGATCACTTTACATCTGCTACCTCAAGCGTCGAAGCCTCAATTGTATCAGATTCCACCACAATCACTCAGCACATAAGTGTTGGTGCAATTCTCAACATTGGTACCAGCACGTCAGCGCGTGGAAGTTATGTCGGCACATTCCCTATTTCTGTGAACTACAATTAAGAATAGCTCGCATTGTTGGCAACAGATTGTTGGCTCTTCACTGACAGAGCAATATATAGTTGCAATCTAACTCGTCGGTCCTACTTGCTGGACTGCGTTGTCGCACACTTTCGCATTACGTGATGTCTACAATGTCAATCATCACGTTCTTCTTCGACAGAGCAGACATTTAAGCAGTGGTTCAGCATGTGATGAATGATAATAGCGGATGTGCAAAATGCTACAATTACCTTTCGACTGGGATTGATGATTTTGTTTGTGACTCCCACACTGCAGTCTGCCTGGACAGACTTTCCGATGTGACTCCTAATGTGAATGCTGGTGAATGGTTAAGGAGCGATGTAAGTGAAAGGTAAACTGAGCCCCGATATTGACCAGATGTTGGGTTAATCAAATGTTCAGTAGCTGTGAACAATAGATTCAATCCAGCCCTTGTCTTCAATCCTTCGCCAGCTTATATCTCCGCACCAACCAATACACCAATGGATATATGGTGAACTGTATCAGATTTGATATCCAGTGTACGGTGCAAAGGATACGGTTAAACTGATGGCAGCAGTGGTTGTGTTATTAAGGTAGCAGAGTTCCGGTGCTCAGTAGACAAATGATTCGTGGGGATACAATACGTGCTCAGCCATTCATAAAAGAAGCAGTATCATACCTGTCCAAAATAACTTTTAGGACAGCATATCAAGTCACTATATGCGCAACTTTTCAACGCATGGGTACTTGAATTAAGGTTCAGTTGAGCTCAACAATGCATTGCGGAGCCTATTATCGTGTTTTGGACAGCATTTTCAGTATGTTGGAGCAGCAATCCCAAAATGAGGACCTGTTTTTGAACTCCGTTTCATTTGACCAATTCCACGAAGGAAAAACCTGTCCAAAGCATCATTTCCGAATTATTTTGGACAGCAATGATGTGGTATATGTCTTTTTATCTGCAAAAAAATAATAGCATGATGAATATGTGATGCTGAGGTGCGATAATGTGTGATAAAGAACAAATCAGGATGCAATTAAAACAAGCATTTGAATGTGTACTGAATGATTTGTCTCCAGGCGAAACCGAACCATCACATAATGATTGTATAATTTTGAGAGAGGAAATGTGCCTACTAAATCCTCCTGTTTTGCAGTGGTATTTACCAAGAGTTCTAATTGATCTTTTAGATACACATACCAATGATTTTATAAATTCAGAAGATGCGGAATTCGTGATCATGTTGTTGGATGCAAAAAGATATATGTCTGAAGGCAGGATAGATCTTTACGAGGATAGAAACAAATTATTTGAAATATTCAACAAGGAACAATCGCGTGCAATACTTGAATGGTTACTCTTTGCATCTTATTGGAGTGACTTTGAATTATTTCGTGATGATGTATTATCAGCAATAGAATATTGGCGGGATAAGGTAGATCATTTTGAATCTGAAGACGGTAAAAGGGGACAGTAGGGGAGGGAAAAAGGGGACGGAGCCCTGAAAGCGCCGATCAAAACCGGCGGTATGTAACGGATGAAAGTTCTGCGTGGTGAAGGCCTGGCAAGCCACACCAGCCCCAAGCTATGCCTCGGCAACTGTAAGGAAGCGGGGAAGCGTTAGCAGGAGTTCAAAGTCTGAGAGTTACATCATATTTTATATAACCCAAAAAGGAGCGTTATTTTTTGAATAGAAGTTATTTCCTACTCATCGCCATCATCATCTCATCTATCATCTCTCTGCTTGCATCCTCCTGCGAACGCTGTAAGTCGAACTGCGGGAATTCGGCGCTTATTGAGGTCTGTAAGGATCTTAAGGTGGATACTGCGAAGTTGTGGAGTTTGACGGTTGATACCTCCGCTGACCTCAAAAAGGCTGCTGAGACGGTTGGGGTTAAGGCACAGTGGAGTTATCTATCGGCAGACCGGCTGGGTTCTGTTAAGGGACCGTTTATTGCCCATGTCTGGGGAGATCACTTTGTAGTAGTCCGCAGCGATGGCGCCTGGGGTGTGTCGGTATTTGACCCATCGATTGCCTCCACCGATGCTTCCAAGCCTCAGCCTATTTCTAGCATTACCGACCTGAAGACATCATTCTCCGGAGAAGTGCTGTTTGTGTCGAAGGGTGGGGAACTGCCAGCCGATATCAAACCAGCCGGGCCTGCTGCGGTGTTTGAGCCTTATGTGGGTCTCCATCTTTTAAAGAAAATTAGCAGTATATATAATGCGTGCCCGTGTGAGAGCCAGGTTGCGTGCAACTAGATACAGGCCATTTCACACACAAGTGCCCAGGTTGAGGCTCCTGCGTACGAATAGGGGTATTGCAGATATCCTGTTCGGTTTGTGCTCAATAATACAGATGGTCTTGTTTAATATCAGTAGTCCGGAAAGCAACAGTCGGTAATACTGTCACCCAATCTTGCCCCACTTACCTCTAACCGCTAACTCCTGAAGCGCAGCCAATACTAACTTCAAATCCATCTGCTGGACACTCGTTAAGCTGGTTGCTAATGTGCAGTCCGCATCGCATTGGCTTTTACTGCTGCGTCGGAATATAACGTAATGGATTGGAGTCCTATCTGGATTTCTGCGAATAGTCCCGATATGTCACAAGTCACCACAAGAGTCTTTATAGACCGGTGCGTTCATCTCTGGAGGTTCAGTAGATGTGCAGCCTGAACATAACGTGCCTTTTGGACTTCCTTTGCTGGTTATTGTGTTACCGCAGCTAATGCAGGTCATTGGTAATCCTTTCGTATATCACTATTTCTTTATGGCAGCGTCTAGAATGTTTTTGGCTAGATATCCATAAGATCCTGGATCAGATTCACTTGAATGCCGACAAGTATCTTCCATATTAAATATCAGTTGAGCATTATCCAAATTGGATAATGCTTCCGGATAGTGATTCTGTATGGCTATCAAAGGAATGCTGGACTTTCCATCCAGCATCCAGTTGAAATTCTATAGGAAAGCCCATCAGAAGTCTGATTGGCTAAAACAATGGATTTATTCCATCATTGGATAAAAGGTGGGTGTCTTGAGGTGCTGGATATATGTGAGTGTAGATTATAAACATTCCTCCATTTTATCTTTCAGATCACATATAGCATGATATAACCATACTTTGAATTTGGAAATAATTGTTTTATCGCCAGGAGTCTGGAAGTCATCTTCCGGGCAAATCTTTATATGCACGTCGGAATGTATATTGACCTGTGCGGCTTGTTGTATGACAAAGAATTTCTCTTCATTTATAAGTGCATTGTAAATTGCTGCAGCAAGCTCTTCTTTGAGAAATGTGCATTCCCCTGCTATATTTTCACCTACCTGTACAAAGGATTTTCGATTAAAAGCGGCAAAAGATGCAAAAACTTTAACGCTTTCCGATAAAGCATTTTCACACTTGGTTCTAAACTCTTTCTCTGTGAACTTTTGGGTGTGAAACAATATGGTATTCCCCATCAGGAAGCCCATTGAATGGTATGGATCATTATTGGTGGGTTCCTTACCGATTCCAGTCCAGCTTCCATCTTTCTCGAGGCTCAGTGAATACGCAAATATCGGTGGCATTTGGTTTGATATCCGTTTTGTAGTCTCTGGTAACTGGTCATTATCCTTCGGCGGTTTTGTACCATCCGATAATTTGTTCCAGTCTGATGGTGCAGTATAGCCAGCAGCATCTAAACACCCAGCAGCCTCATCAGGAAAATAACGTAGAAATGCGATAGCAGTATTGTATTTAGGGACTTTACCCTTAATCCAATCGCTTAACGAAACATGGCTTACAGCGAAATCAGTCTTTTCCGAGGCTGCACGCTGAGATAGTCCATGCTTTTGAAGAAGCGCCCATATTGAACCGCCCCAATCAAGATTTCTTTCCATATATATACTCCTAAAGCTGATATTTCTGTACAGTTTACCGCATTTTGAGATGCTAAGTAAAACTTAACAGTGATCTGGAATTGGAATTTGCCAACAGTTGCAGTATGTATTATAATAGTAACTGTTAATAAACGCGAACACTGAGATGCTGGAATATGAAGGTCATATCTTTCAGAAACGAACTCAGTAGAGTGTGGGTTGGCAAATCTGGTAGGCGTCTATACGCTTGCATATATTAAAGGAATATGATGCCATTATGGAGCAGATGAATCAGAAATTAACAACAGATCCATGCAGCATTCAGAATGCTGAACTGTACAAACTAATGCCCGATCTCAGTGCAGAAGATCACCAAGCGCTCAAGGAAGATATACGAAAACGGGGCGTAATGATTCCTGTTGAGGTGGATGAGGATGGTAACATCCTTGATGGACACGCTCGTATCAAAGCGTGGGAGGAACTTTGTGCAGAAGGCGTACAGCTTGATGACTACCCTGTCATTACCAGAAATGGGATGTCTAAACTGGACAAGAGGGCTTATATCAGAGCCATAAATCTTTCACGCAGGCATTTGAACCAGAAACAAAAACGAGACCTGATTAAAGAACAGATTAAAGAAACCCGCAATATGAGCATCTGCGGTGTCGCAAAAAAACTTAAAGTGAGTCCTTCTACTGTTTCTTCCGTTCGTGATTCATTGGAAAAGGAAGATGGAATCAAATCTGAGTACTCTGTTTGTTCAGACGGCAGAAGGTATCCGCACAACCGCAAAACATCTTTTAGACCCAACAAGAAGGATGTTATAGAGACTGCAATCGTTCCCACAGACTCGGATCTATGGCATTCCGTTGGCACCATGCCTGAAAAACAGGCTCAAGAATATGAGTATGCTATAGAACACGAAACCATACATATTACTGGGAACAGTGTTGAACCAGATTTACGATGTGGAGATTATTCGAGCGTCTTAGATGACATTGCTCCGGGTTCCGTATCATTGATGATAACTGAACTAACAGACTCCCCTGACTATCTGCAAAGGTGCGATAAACTTGGTAGGTATGCCGTCAAGAAGCTTGTAGAAGGAGGCATGTTGGTTGTATATGCCAGTATAGCCCATCTACACGAGGCAATGGCAGCCTTTGATAAACACTTGAGATACGATTGGTTTATACCAGTTATCAGACGCGGTTTGATTAACCATGTGGATTCACGAAATGTCGATAATATGTGGCAAGCTGTAATCGTCTACTACAAACCACCGTTCAAACGAAACACATCGATTGAAGACCTATGGGAAACCGTCAGAACTGGAGATAGTGGGCATGACTGGCAACAGTCCATTAAGGACCAGTTGCATTTTGTAGAAACATTCTCTGCTCCTGGGGATACTGTTGTTGATCCACTAATGAGCAGTGGTGTCAATGCCATAGCTTGCTTGAGTAGGGATAGGAAGTTCACGGGTTGCGCTGCCAACACAAACGCTCTCGATGATATAAGGCAGCAAATCCAAGATGTGAGAAAACCCCAGGATGATATCACGGATGAAGTAGATAATGAGATGGGCAGAGTCGGACAGGACCTGGACTATGAAGATCCATCGGAGCTAGTCGACAAGAGTAATAGAACAGTTTAAGTGTGATAATCGGCAGACACAGTCTGATTGAAAACAGCAAGGATGGTTGCCAATGAAGTATTTATACAAAATATAAACTTAAGGAGAACTTCGATATGGATTCAAAAGTATATAGTATGAAAGACGTGATGATCATGCTTGGTTTATCAAAATGTACAGTGTATAAGCTTGCGCAGCAGGGCAAATTCCCAGTTGTAAAACTGGGGAAACGATACTTTAGTCCCAAGTCTGCCTTCGATAAATGGCTAGAAAATACAGCACTCAGCAATATTTTTGTTTGACTGCAATGGCAAATCATATCGATTTCCAACTGTATGAACGATGACAATAACTATATGGGGGTACCGATGGAATGACACAGAGAAATTATGGTAATGGAACAGTTCGGGAAAGCGGAAAAGGAAGCTGGGAACTGAAGTGGTATGTCAAAGCAGAGAAAAGGTATCATTACAAAACATATAAGGGAACTGAAGCTCAAGCAAAAAAAGAGCTAAGAAATATTATCGCCTCTGTAAATCAGAATACTTATATAAAACCAAGCAAGATAACAGTTGCGGATATAATGCTTCAATATTTGAAATCTGCGGAATCGAAGTCCGACAAGACTAAAAACACTTATGGTCAGATAATAAAGCTTTACCTATTACCTGGGTTGGGTAAATATGATGTTGATGCACTCCAAGTGCTGGTCCTCGACAAGTTCTTTGTTGGACTAGAGACTTCCGGAAGAATCAGAGGTGATGGTGGCGGACTATCGCAAACAACAATATCCCATTGCCGTAGAGTATTGGGGCAAGTATTCAACTGGGCAGTAAAAAAACGCATTATACGAGATAACCTAGTAAAGCTCACTGACCCAATAACAGTCCCACATAGAGAAATGAAAATATTGTCAGAGTCAGAACTCAATAAACTGATTGCCAATTGCTCTGACAATGTATGGGGCATGCCTATACTTCTTAGTGCACTAACTGGAGCTAGGCAAGGTGAGTGTCTTGCTTTGACATGGAAAAATGTTGACTGTGAAAACCGCACGATAAACATATGCCAGTCACTCCAATGTATTGGTGGTAGGACTGAGATTAAGGACCCAAAAAACGAATATAGTCGCAGAATTATCCCAATCAGGGAAACCCTGATAAGTGCTTTGAAACGACACTGGAATGCGCAGCAGTCGCAAAAACTGGAATGGGGTGAGGCATATAGTGATAATGATTTAGTATGTGCAAGAGAAAATGGAACAGCGATGCTTGGTCCCAATTTAACTTGTGGACTTCAATTATTGTTGAAGAAACTGGAATTACCTATCATTCGATTTCATGATCTGAGGCATACACATGCTAGTATCTTATTAAAAACCCAACCGATACAGACAGTGAGTAAAAGACTTGGACATAAAAATGCTCAAGTGACATTGAGCACGTATTGCCATTTACTCCCCGGTATGGCGGATACGGCTGCTGATGCTTTTGAGGAGATAATTAGTTGAGTAATAGTATGAATGGGCATGATACCCCTACATCCATGCCCATTCCCCTCTGATTTAGTTCAGACATTCCACGCCGTCCTCCCGCACCAATAATACTCTGTAGTTCATAACACACTAAAAGCTATCGGGTCATACTATGCCATAGTATGTGATATATAGTATCAATTGATTATAAGTAAATATAGTGGGAAAATAGTGGGAAATGTCTTTTGGCAAGACTAATACTCTTTTATTGTCAAGTAAATTGACCCATCTCACGCTCAAATATGGATAGAAAACAGGCGAATTATTTATAAAGAAGCTACTCGATGAACAGTTATCTGCGTAAACCTGCAGACATAGAGTATCCAACAAGTATTAGACTACTTGGGGGCGTGAATACCAATGATATAGAAGAACCATCAAGAACCATCCTTCTATTTGAAGGTTTACACCTGGCGGGAGGATATGAAGACCAACTCGACTACATATACCGGTGTGGAAACTGGACCTGCGTCTCCGGCTATGCAGATGAAATACTGCACACAGTGAACTCGGGTAAACCCTGGCACTCCGTCACAAATAACTACCTTTTTTGTGATGGCCATCTGAAAGCCAGAGCGCCAGGTCGAAAAACAGTAGGTCTGCGTTCAACTTGGAAAGAGATGCGTGAATGGTATGTGAGTAAGGAATACTTCTATAGGATCTATGGAGACGAACAGGAATGAGAGGCATTTCTGGTCACGAAGTTGATATATGATCGGCTCATTCCTCTGTGTTGTGGTAATATATGAGGAACAGAGACGTCATTGTAGTCTGTAATCTCAGTGTATCAATGCTATGTTTGTTTCATTGTAGGGAGTTTATGATGGAGTATTCCAGAATCAGCAGGTTGTTGTTCTCAATACTGTATATAATAATTACTCTTGCCTGTGTAGGTGAAACAGCACAGGCAGCCAAGCCTGCCAGGTTATACCACAACTCATATGCATTATTGATTGGGGTGAACCAATATCCAAAACTCCCCAAAGATAAATGGCTGCAATATTCCGTCAACGACGTTACATCACTCCGCAAGTTATTGATTACTTCATACGGATTCCGCAAAGAAAATGTAAAGATTCTGGTTGATGCCAAAGCTACGAGAGCCGGGATTGAACAGGCATTGGCAGACCTGGCAGACAGCGATACCATAAAAACTGATGATAGAGTTCTTATATACTTTTCCGGTCATGGACAGACTGTAAAAACATTAGGCGGTGAGATGGGATTCCTGCTCCCATACGATGCATCCGTCAAATTGTCCGACATGACCAATGCAGGTCCATTTATGAAGACTTGTCTCCCAATGTCCAGAGTTTGGGAGTATCTGCAGCCGTGCCCGGCTAAGCACGTTCTTATCCTTGCAGATGTGTGTTATAGTGGACTCCTGGCACAGAGTCGTGGCCTGGAAGACATAAACAATGCGTCAGTTCAGGTGCTGGCTAAGACTCCTGCACGGCAGGTTATGACTGCTGGAGGCAAAGGGCAGACATCAGTGGAAAAGAGCCAGTGGGGTCACGGGGCATTCACATATAAACTGCTTGAAAAACTCACTGCTCGAACTGCCTTACCTGGTAAAGTCTTCACTGCACAGGACCTTTTCACTGAAGTTCAAAGGGGAGTAAGCAATATTACGGATGGCAAACAGACTCCTCAGTTATATAACAAAGATACTGAAGGTGAATTTCTGTTTGTACCAACAGGTAATATTACTGAGATGGAGAACAGTGAACCTCTTGTATCATCTGCAGTCATCACACCTGCAGTCATTTATCAGACTATCGCAGCAGGAAGCAGGATCGGTGACATTTCTACAAATCCAAAGGATGGAGCAGAAATGGTCTGGGTGCCTGATGGTGACTTCCTGATGGGCAGCAGCGATGAACAGATAGCAAAAGTGCGCAGTGGTCAAATGAATTTTGATCCGGAGTGGTATGATAACGAGAAACCACAGCATAGAGTGTATTTGAATGGCTATTGGATTTACAAGACTGAAGTGACTGTAGCGCAGTTTAAGAAGTTCTGTAAAGAGAATAAGCGAGAGATGCCTAAGGCACCGGACTGGGGTTGGGTAGATAGCCATCCCATGGTGATGGTTACCTGGCAGGATGCAGTGGATTATGCAAAGTGGGTTGGAGCATCTTTGCCTACTGAAGCACAATGGGAGAAAGCCGCACGCGGGACGGATGGGCGAACTTATCCTTGGGGAGATTTGTGGGATAGTTCTATATGTACGAACGGAATTGGGGGATTATTAACTAGTACACAGTCAGAGGGTATATATCCAGCTGGTGCTAGTCAGTATGGATGTATGGACATAGCAGGGAATGTATGGGAATGGTGTGAAGATTGGTATTCACAGGATTACTACTCCAAATCTCCTGCAGAAAATCCTATTGGACCAGTAGATGGAGAGAATAGAATATTGCGTGGAGGATCCTGGTTCAACCAGAATACTGACTTTTTCCGCTGCGCATTCCGCTACAATCTGCTTCCAACAAAGCTGGTTCGTGACACTGGTTTTCGATGTGTGAGAACTCCGGAACAGAATTAATAGTATCTGCAGACAATACACTTCTGATAACAAATCTAGTCACAATAAGGAATACTTATTTTTGTAGAAGAATAGCTTCATTTCACAGGGGACACAATGAAACGGATATTTGCTGCAATCTTAATAGCTCTAGTATGTTTGCTACCATGTTCGCTCTCTGCCACAGGTATAGATGACCCTCTTGAGAAACTCGCGAAGGATTTGGGAGGCAGGGTCAGTGTTGTTGGGTTGAAGAGGTTGGGGGTGCCGGAGTTTACCAATGCTTCAGGAAACCTTGGAGGTAACACCGGTGTAGCAGGCAAGTATTTTGCTGAGAGGATCGAGGAATATCTGATAAATGATTCCGATGGCGGGTTTGAAGTCATAGAGCGGACACGGTTGAATGCAGTCCTTAGAGAAGCCAAAATCCAGGCATCCGGTCTTACCGATGAGAAAACACGTCAGGAGCTGATTGGAAAGATCAAGGGCCTTGATAGTCTGGTCCTGGGCAGCGTGATACGTACCGGCAGTAAAGCCAGAATTATGTGCAAAGTTGTAAAGCTTTGGGGAGCCTCCAGCGTTGCAGCAAAGTCTACGGAACTTGATTTGGACGCCGACTTGCTGACCCTGTTCGGTGCCTCTGCAGTCATACCAGCTGGTAAACCAACCAACAACCAGCAGATAGTCCAACAAGCCCAAAAACCAGTCAGCAAGATAAATAACCCTTTTTCGAACTCCGATTTCAATCTCCAGGTAGTTGTCAATGGCAAGAGTAAGCCACTCTATCTAAAAGATGGCAATGTATATATATCCGGTAAACCTTCAGAGGAGTATATACTGCGAATCACAAATAACAGCAAACACAGAGCAGCTGTCGCACTGTTTATTGATGGGTTGAATACGATTGCGCAGAAGCGTGAATTGGCTTCCGGTGCTACGAAATGGATCCTGGATGCTGGTCAGACCGCCGACATACAGGGCTGGCAAATGACTGACAAGGTTGCCAGAAAGTTCGTGTTTGTCGGTTCAGAGGAATCTGTAGCCGCCAAGCAGCACTATACCGATGAAATGGGTATCATTACTGCGGCTTTTTACCCGGAAAAGGAAGAACCTCCTGTGAGCATTGAAGAAGTCAGCAAGGGATTAGGAACCGGAGAAGGTGATGAAGTCCCATCAGAAGTTACCCGGGTAGAGTTCAAAGCCGTATCGACCCCATCAGCTATCCTGACCTTAAGATACGAAAACGCCAACGCAATAAAGGCATATACCCCACTGGCAAACTGAAACCACAAGTCCCCAGTCAGGTTGATGTGCTCCCAAACCAGTGGTGACGCGTACTGGAGCAGGCTCAGTTTGCTGCAGACTCATCACATAGAACTTCACGAAACGTCTTGAGATAAGTTATAAACTGCGTCAGTGAGCAGTCCGGCGGGATGCGGTGGTCCGGTATGGGGATGAACCCGCCTTCCAGAACCAGGGGCTTCAGGCGGAGGAGTTCGGCCCGCACGGCATCTTCACCTTGCGTGATTAAATGCTTGTTAAATCCTCCCAGCATACGAAGGCGCTTCCCATATTGTGCGCGAAGAGCGACAGGATCTGCTTTCCAGACTCCCACTTCAATTGGGAAGATGATGTCAAACCCGGAATCCAGCCAGCACGGCAGCAGCGGATCGATTTTGCCGTCAGAATCCATTAACATAAACGGTACTCCCAGCTCACGGTAGTATTGAATCATTCTGCGATAGTGAGGGTCGAATATGTTGCGGTACATCGATGGAGACAGCAACGGCCCTGACGCTCCGCAGCAGTCTTCGAAAAAATAGGCAAAATCGAACCGTACCTGCTGGAGCATATCAGTGTTCATCACCATGAAGTAGTCCGCCATATATTCGACCATTTCGGCGAGAAGCGCGGGGTTGTCATACGACAAATAGCTGATTCCCTCAACCCCCATCCACCCGCGGAGATATCCATATAAGCTACCGCCAAGAAAACACGTTGCTCGTGTGCGTGTTTGTAGTTCCTTGAGTCGAATATCCCAGCCTTGTTCTCGGCGTGCCATATCGTGCGGGTTCAACAACTTTTTGAAGCGCTCCCAATCAGGCCGGGTAGGCTGCAGATCAGGTTCCATCTGGTAAGCGATGGAGCTTCCATTTTTGGAACGCTGCTCCAACCCTCCCAGACTTGTGCGCACAGTTATAGTTGAATCTGTCTCTGCAACCACGACTTCTTTCTGATCTGAGATGGGATTAGGCATTATGAGTCCCTGGTTGTTCCATATGCAGTTCCTTCCATCAGGAGCTATCTCCCAGTCAGGATCCATCAGACTATTCAGCGGCTCACCATCTACCAATCCTTCGGCTAACCATCGTTGCATCGTCTCAGGCCACGTGCCGAAGTAATAGACTGGCGGACGGTCGAACGGCTGATAATTGTAGATCGCTGCGAAGCGCTCCCGACAGTTCATTCAGTCACCTCCCCGAGAAGCCGTTTGGTCAAGTCGTTATGAAAAGCATCTAAATCTGTCCAGTCGATAGCAACGTCCATCTGCAGTGCGTCCGCATCCGGCACAGTGAAGCCATCATCAGTGAATCGAATGCCCATTTTTTCCATCTTCAAATATGCACGTGAATAAGCCAGATGTATGGCCACTGTGTCAAACAATATCGAACTGGCTGCGACATCGTAATTGCTGCCCCATATGTGATAGTTTTCAAGCACTGCAGTCACAATTGGATCGGGGCTCGAAGCCAATTTGGCGTAGCGTTCTTCGTCGAGACGAACTGTTCCACACGTGTCGAGGGACGTAATTGTACAGCTTAGCCAAGGTGCGTCGAAGACTTTCTGGCATGCGGCAACGTCTTGCATAACATTATATTCGGCGACCGTTCCAGGCAACCCATCGTATTTCTTGTAAATGCTACCGTGCATACCGACAAAATGAGCGTGTTGTGCGATTTCAGGCTCACATTCCAGGGCGGCGGCTACATTTGGAACCGGCCCGATGCAAACGAGAGTCACGGGTTGCAGTGAGTCCATAATCGTGTCGATAATGGACTGAACACCGTCCATGTGAAGCGGTCCCGGGTAATCAGCAAGATCGTAATCTTCGACCCATTTTCGCTGATTCTCAACAAGACCATTCGGTGTGAATGGAATACCTACGCCAACCGGAATATCCGCACGGCCTGCGCACTCAAGGAATTTAGCCACAAGTTTGGCACGAAAAACAGTGTCGCCAGTGTCGGTCACAATGAGTTTTGTATCGATCTCCGGTGACCGGAGCATCATCGCCAAGGCCCAGGTATCGTCAATATCAGTGCCGATATCAGTATCTAGTATGACTGGGATACGTCTTATCATAATATAGTCGCCTCCAAATTAGCATCGAATCTCACTATTATTATAAGTGCAGCAGGTAGTATGTGCCATTAAGAAAACGCGCGAATTAAATATACAAATCGCTTATTGCTGCTGGTTCTTTGAAGACGCAGTTTGTTTGCGAAACTGCGTCGGAGACTGTCCGTATACCTGGGTGAACAGACGAGAAAAATAGTAAGGATTATCGAATCCGCAGGCGTCGGCAATCTTAGAGATTGGTATATCTGTTTGCTGCAAGAGCGCTTCTGCCCGTGCCAGTCGCACCTGGATAATGTGACGCATTGGTGATTGCGAGGAATACTCATGAAACAAGTGCCGGAGGTATGACTTACTCACAAACAGGTGATTGGAGAGGTCTTCGACTGATAATTGGCCTTCATTCTGGAGTATGTGAGTCAGCGCCCTCTCGACGAGAATGGCAGGTGAGTGGTTTTTTGCGGTGTTATGGGTAAGACGTTGGACAAGCCCGCGAATTTGCCAGAGCATTCCCTGACAAATGTCTTCATTACCGGGCAGATGGTTATTCATCTCCTGCAAAAGTCTCTGCATTGTGGAGCCCAGGCACGCTTCCTCATCATTCCAGCATCCCTGGTATGCATCCAACCCGGCGTGTGTCAGACACAGGCAAATAGTACTTACTGCATCATCATGCGTTTCATCATGCGATATTCCTGCCGGGGTAATGGTGAACGTGTTTGGTGCGTAACGATGACAAATACCATCAATTGTGCTTGTGCCGGAGCCTTTGAGATAATAGACGATTTCCAGTGCCTGATGAGAGTGATTTATGACATAACTCGCTTGGTCGAACTGCGTTGTATGAAGGAATGCCAGCTTCATTAATTAGGGGTAATCCTTAGCGTACGATTTGTACCGTTTTGTGAGTTGAGCCCTTAAACAATATCTTTTTCTGGATTTCCAGTCAAGCTGAGAATGACACAATTGCTGATAACTTAAATGCTGTTAGCTCTAATGCGATTCCCGTGATGGAGAATGGGGGTCATAGGCAATCCTGTTTACTTAACAGGAAGGTGCGATGCCAATTCCTGTCATTCCGGCGAAAACGGGCAGTCATATCTGCGGATTAGCGGCTTTTTACGAGTTCTTTCTTGAAAATCGGCTCTCCATGTCCCGGGTAAATTGCTCGTATGTTCAGGGTGGCTAGATAATCAATTGCCGAGTAGAAATCCTTATTGTATCCCAAATCTCGAGATGCTAATGTGGTGGGATTGTCTCCGGTGAATAATACACCATCTGAATGGCAGTACAGGCATATTGAATCGGTACTGTGACCCGGCGCCCATATGACTTTGAACTCTCTGTCACCACATCGCAATGAATCTCCATCATGCAATACGCGGTCAACCCCGGGAAAATGACGCGAGAATGCACACACCACTGGAGAGTAGAGTTCTCGTATCTTTTTTAACATACTCACATGGTCATAATGGTCGTGTGTGAGGATCACTTGGGCTATACGTTTTTTGCCGATCCCGGTTGAAGCCTGTTCGATTTTGGACATGATATCAGGATCACGGCCAACATCGACCATGGTGTTTACATCCTCCATAGTGTTCCAGTCACCGGTAATCAGATATGCATTACCCGTGTAGACTTTAGTTCCTTCGCGTTCTATGAGATTTTGTATTTCCACTATTATCTCCGCCAAAATCAACGATGGATATGAATCCCGCATCTTATTAGTTCTGTTTGTAACTGATCGATATTCAACCGTTCAGGTGTTATCCCTTGTTTAACTGACATGCTTGCTGAAAGTCCGGCGACCTGACCAGTCAGAGCTGCAGCAGGGATAACTCTCAAGGCATCCCACGCATCACCGCTCGTAGATATGCATCGACCGGCAGCCAGCAGACCTGTTATCTCACGCGGCAATAAGCAACCATATGGGATCTCCCAGACCGGTCCCGGTCTACGCCAGTCTCCGCAGATTCCAATGCTATCCTCGAAGCACTCGCTTTCCTGCCCATCCAATATTGTGCACATACCATCAATTCGACGGGTTGTGCGAAACTGGGCCATTGCAGGCAGGGTTATTGGAAACTCATTCCGGCGGTCAGTTATTCCATTAGCTGATTGAACTAGTTTGTATTCTTCCCGCAGTATTCGACGCCCTTCCATTATCATCCGGGTGACATCGTGTACATCGGTTCCGAAATACTTTGAATTGCCTGCACCTTCAGCCTGACCGACATGGCTCCCGCGCTGGATGCACTTCATCAAAGGTTCGCCGCTCCCCGACTCAACAGCCTGACGGGCCATATCGAGTCCGGTACCCATCGACCACATTGCTAACCAGTTGTCTGTTTCTGCGCACGGAGAACCGGCACGAAAGGCCACATCAGCATCACCCGTCGCATCAATCACGCATTTCGAATCAATCTGAAGCCTACCGCTTTTGGTCTCGACTTCCAGACCGGTTACCAGGTTTCCCTGCTTGCAGACCCCACAGACCAGCGTATCCAACCATACGTCAACTCCAGCTCTTTCAAGTAACTCATCAAGTGCAAGAGTGAACGAGGCCGGGTTAAATGCTGTATAATACCTGGTTTCTGCACGACGAGAGAGGTTTCCATCAGCAAGCCAGGGCTCAGGTATATCTCCTGGACCATATTGAATGCTCGCTTTTAACAGTTCCTCAGCGATACCGTAAACAACCTGTTGACCGGTACCATCACACAGGGGTAGGTAAATATTGATGAGCCCGGTAGTTGCAAGTCCGCCTGGAAATACTGTTTTCTCAAGCAGAGCTGTCTTCACACCGCTCCTGGCGGCTTCAAGTGCAGCTGCAACACCAGCAACACCACCTCCGGCAACTACAACATCGTATGCAGACGAAGATACACTCACAGCAATTACTTATTCCTTGGGACACACGCGTTTCACAATATCATTTACATATTGAATGGAATGATATTGTTGATATCATTCCATTCAATATATTCCATATCTCAACGCATCAGAGGTTCAGTTATAGATTTACATTTTGTTGTATTTATCCAGACGCTCTGACATCTTCGTTTTAGCTTGTTCGGGGATATCGGTGTCTTTAGCTGCGGTATTGATAGCCTGCTGCTGATAGTCTACAGCCTTTTCCTTATTTCCCATCTTAAAGTGAATTGCAGCTAGAGCATCCAGGACAAATGGATTGTTGCCTTTTGCGATATCATTTGCCCGTGCAGCCAGCGCAAGTGTCATATTGTAGTCAGGATTCTTAAGGCCGGGGAACTTTATTTCTGAATTTCCGGATAACCAGGAGGCCATCATAGCCATACGGTCTGCATCATCTTTGTAGCAGCCATCTGCAGCTTTCTGAGCATATACATAAGCAGCAGGTTCATCAGTGAACAACAAAGCATAGACTTTGGCTATGGCATAACGGGATTCGTTTTCCGGATGAGAAATCAGGAGCCTGTTCACTTCATCAATAGCTTCTTTGTATTTACCTTCATCAATAAGGGCAAATGGTTTATTCAGTATTTCGTTTGCTTTTGCTTCTTTTGCACGCCTGGCAGCATCGGCTTTGGCGTCATATTTTCCTGCAACTATCTGGTCTAGAACGGTATCCAGCTCCATTGGATGTCCAATGGAAGCAATCTTACCATCTTTACCAATTACAAACGCAGTAGGGATTCCATTCTGATCTGCTGCTTTCATCCAGGTTGTTGCGAGCGTCCCATTCAAATCGTCCAAACCGACATTGTAGACCATCTTGTCGCCTTGCTCTGTTACGAACTTGGTGAGTTTAGCAACATATTCGGCCTGGGTCTTAACGTCCTGTGTATCCCAGACATTGATGCCGGAGAATGTGACTTTGCCTTTGAATTTCTTTGCCAGCTCAGTAATATGTGGGATACTCTGTTTGCACGGTCCACACCAGGTTGCCCAGAACTCTACAACATATACCTTGCCTGGTAGGAACTTGGTGACAGGTGACCCTTTGACCCATTTAGATGCTTTCAATGGCGGAGGCGTGCTGCCTACCCCCAGTTTAACGGCATTTGCAGCTCCAGTTGCAATCAGAATTGCGCCAAGAACAAAGACAGTAATAAATCTATTCATATCCAGACCTTTCTGCCTGTGTCCAACACAGGTCTACCAGACGATGCAATCATGTTGCATCTGCATTCAACAATTGTCAATGTAACATACATTGACGCTCAGACTATCGAGTAGGTATACTTGGTCAGAATCCACATATTTACTGTCGTATTTTCTATTCGAAAGGTATTCGTAAATGATAAACCGTATTCCATGCAGAGTTTTAGCTTTCATAGTATTCATCATTGGTATTGTTGGGTCAATCACATTCAGTCTACAAGCTATTGCCAGGAGTGAAGCAATAGTTACAGTGCCCCGAGCTAATATGGGTGCTGCTGAAGTGCCGTTCTTATATGATTATACGAACAAAAAAATCAGCCTGATCAAAAGGGCCACTTGCCTTACCAGTTTTGATGAGCAGTCGGTCATATTTGATATCAATATTCCCAAAAAAAACGACTATAAACCTGGTGGATTGAATGAGCGCGATGGGGCAATATGGAACGATGACAGGGTTGAAATTTTCTTGCAGCCATATGGAACTGCTTCTTTATACCAGTTTATAGTAAATGCAGCAGGGGCTCTTTATGATTCCCGTGATAAGGATAAAACCTGGAATGGTTCCGTTGAATACAAAGTACAGATCAACACAGACAGCTGGAATGTTCATATAAGAGTGCCTTTCTCTGATATGAGTTTCGATCTTTCCAAGGGTGACACATTTAAATGCAATGTAGCAGTCGCTTCTAACGAACCCGGGAACACTTTCTGCCTTATATGGAACCAACTCCCGATTGATTTTATGGACGTATCTTTATTCGGCACACTGAGGCTTTCGACATATTCATTGTTCGTTAAGAGTGTGAATTTGAGCGAAGTTGCATACAGTCCTGAAGGAGCTGTCCTCACGGCTGATTATGCAGTTATGAACCCGTCTGACAAAGAACAAGCTGTTGCAACAACGAGTGGCAGCACTACAGTTCCTGCCTGGTCCGAGTCCAAGATAACCGACAAGATAAAACTGGACACAAAACAGACTGCATCCATGAACCTTTCAGTTGGTGATGTGTTCGTATACAAGGGTGAAGTCGTAAACAGCATTGTGCCACAGATTGAATTAGTTGCGATGAATCCATACGATTTCACTGTCAAAATTCGCAATGCGGATGTAATGTCCCGGTTTGTCGATTCGGTTACACTGAATGTCGATGGCAAAAAAGTGCTAAGTTGCGCTCTGAGTGAGTTAAGTAAAAAAGTGCTCAGCACAAAGACATGGAAACCGGGAGACCATAAGTTTGAATACACATTCATCACCAAAGATGGAGTCGCTTTCACCAAAGCTTCTGAGAAAGTGTTTACATTCAAACAGGAGAAATCCGGTTATACAATCGCCAAACTGGACGCATCCCGCTACTATGCTCCGGTGAGTTATGAGAACAATAGAGTTTCCGCCGCGCGCAGTGTATTTGATCTATCCAAAGGGATACTGCCTTCCCAGATAAAAGTAGAAAACCGTCCGGTGCTGGATAAGCCCATAAGTATTCTCTTCGATGGCAAGACATTACCGCTGATTGGAGCCGTCCGTAAAGTATCCAGCAATAAGAATAAGGTCTGTCTTGTTTCAACTAGCAAAGCCGACAACAAGACTGTAACTGTGGAGGCTGATCATCAGTATGATGGATACACATGGTATGACGTTACCATAAAATCCAGCACTCAATTCGAATATGGCCCATTGGATGTCGTGATACCGCTGAAACTCGACTCAGATATTATCATGGGCAATGAGATGTTCTACTATGATGAACTCTTTGGCAAACAGAAAATCACCAACATAGGCGCTCCAACAGATATAAGAGGTATTGACTACAACAATAAGTTCATTCCCCATGCGCGTCTTCTGAAAGATGATGAGAACCTTAAACTGCCACTTACATCCTGGATAGCACTCAGCACAGATACCGATGAGAAATACCGTGGCCTTGGCATTTCCAGCGAGGGTCCGACCGGTTGGAACCTGAAAAGCTACGATAATGTCTACCAGATAACCCGCGGCAAAGATGGCAGAGTCAGACTTGTAATGCACATCAGTGATGGCCTGACACGCTGGAAAACCAACCAGATCAAGTTCTCCTTCGGACTGGAACCATTCCCGATCCGCAAATACCGGAATGATTTCCACAAGAACTTCCGTATGGATACGACCTTCTGGCCAAAGGCCTATGAATGCATAGACAAGACTGTTGCCGGAGAGAGCATGCCTTTCTTCAACAGACTGGCTAAAGATGGTGTAACGATAGAACTGTGCCACGAGCGCTGGACCGAATTCGAGAACTACTGGAATGCCGGCTGCAATGAAGCCGATATACTGAAGACAATACCGGTAGCCAAGAAAGCCGGAATAAATCTATTCTTCTACTTCGGATTCCTGATCTCCAACAAAATCCCGGAGTTCCCTCTTTATCACGATATAGTAATGACCAAACCCAGCGGTTACCCGGACAATGGATTTAAGCCTTATCCATATTATCAGCAGGGTGATCCGGACCAGGCAGCTTTTGGCGTATGTTACAGCAGCATCTGGGGTGACCGTTACATCCAGGGAGTATCGGAGGCAATCAAGCGTTATAACCTTGCCGGAGTCTACTACGATGGTGGACCGGTTGCAGCCGGGTGCGCCAATCTCAAACACGGTTGCGGTGTTATCGACAGATATGGACGATTGATCGTGACAATTCCAGTCAGAGCTTATAGAAGACTGGGTGAAGCAATATATAATGCCGGTATAAAGATCAGACCTGATTTTGCAACCGATATCGGTCTAAATGCTCCAACTCCTCCAGCAATGGGATTAGCTGGTTCCTACTGGACAGGTGAGGGGGCCTTACTGTTCGATACTTCTAGCCGTATTCGTCCTGAAGACACCAGAGGAATACTCAACGGCAAGCTGTATGGTATTCCATGCGATCTGATAAAACGGCCGGAAGTAAGTCTGGACACAAGCTGGGCAGAATCTCTGATAATGGATACATACCCGAGGCTTGCAGTGGGCGGAGGGAAAGAGTGGGTTCAAAAGACCCAAAAAGTCTGGGCTCTATACGACAAATACCAGCTGACATCTGATACTTTTACACCTTTCTATACCAGGTCCAACAAGGTAGTCAGCGACAACAAAGATATCTTCGTCAGTTACTATGAAACCAGCAAGGTTCTGGTTCTGGTAGTATCCAACTATTGGACACAGCAGGAACAGAAAGTGACTCTGGACCTGTCAGCTTTCGCTGGACTGAACAACAAAGTCCACGACGCCTGGTTCGAAGAAGACTTCACATTAAACAACAACAAACTCTCACTCACAATCCCCTGGGGATATATGAGACTTCTTGTCATAGAAAAGTAACACTACCTCCTGAATGATCTACCATAGGGGAGGCCCACCGTGGCCTCCCGCCACACCGCATACACACATTTTCATTTTCGCGTGTTTTGCGCATTTCGCGGTTCTCTATTCCCAATAAATCTGCGTTAATCTGCGAAATCTGCGGATAATGATACATTATGCTTTCACTCCTTTGCCGCACCCCGCTTGCACGTATTCAACTCTCTTGATAGTATAAAGTAGTCTGTATTGGTTTTTGTGCCTACGGGATCAAAGGTTTTAGTTAAGAATCGTAATATGAGTCCTCTCGATTTTCGCTTGCAGCGAAACCTGCCAGGCTCGCTACGAAAGGACGAAAATATTCTATTTTCGAAAGAATCGTAGCATGAGTCCTCTCGATTTTCGCCTGCAGCGAAAACCTGCCGGACTCACTACGAAGGGACGAAAATATTCTATTTTCGAAAGAGGTAAGAAGTATTTGGAAGAGATAAAATTCGGATTGAGATCGGGATTTACAGTGCCGCGTGCAAGTATGGGAACCATGCGCTTGCCGGAAGATCATGATGAAGCTGTTGCTCTCCTCAGGCACGCTATAGATTCCGGAATGAAATATATAGACACAAGCCGCGGGTATGGTGAATCGGAGATCAAGATCGGTAAAGCCCTGAAAGACGGTTACAGAGAAAAAGTTATCCTCTCCACCAAGTGGTGCCCGTGGGTCATGAAAGTCGAAGAGTCAGATGATACTTCATCGGACTGTATGCGTAAACGTATAGAAGAGTCGATGACCCGGCTGGATGTAGACTATCTGGATTACTACCAGATATGGAACATAGACAGCCGTGAGCACTACGACCAGGCAATAGCCAAAGGCGGAATGCTGGAAGGTGTTCAGAAGGCAATGTCTGATGGGCTGGTTGGCCACACCGGATTCACCACCCACGATAATGTTGAGAACTTGCTGACATATATAGAAGAAGTGGACTGGTGCGAGATTATTCTCTTTACCTACAACCTTCTCAATCAAACCTATGCCCCGGCAATAGAAGCTGCACACAAAAAAGGCATCGGCACGGTCATCATGAACCCTGTCGGCGGTGGCATTCTCAACAACCCAAGCGTATTTCTGAATGAGCTTGTATAAAAGTCGGGTTCAATATCCGCCGCAGACCTTGGAATCAGATACCTGATGTCCAATCCATCGATAACGACCATAATAGCCGGTATCAACAAAACCTCGGATGTCGATAACACCATAAACTCCGTCAATGCCGGCTCCTTTACCGTCCCAATAATGGAATCCATCCAGACAGCTCTATCTGGTGTAGCAATGGACAAAGAACAGTTCTGCACAGGATGTCGGTACTGTATGCCCTGCCCTCAGGATATAGATATCCCTGCAGTAATGTCAGCAATATCAGACTTCCGCCTCTGGGGCTTCCAACAGTCTGCAAAAGATGCATACCATGCCATGAAAACCCCAGGAGCCGAAGCCTGCGTAAAATGCGGAGCCTGCGAAACCAAGTGCACCCAGCATCTAGGAATAATGGAAGAAATGGGCTACGCACTAAACACTTTCGGTCCTAAAGCATAAGTTTTTAGTTGAGAGTGGATAGTTGTAAGTTGAAAGTGGAAAGTTGAAAGTTCAGCGTTGAAATCAATATGCATCGGTATCAGAGCGTAGGGGAATGCGGTTCCCCGAAGCGCCGATGCCGATGCACAAGTTATAACCGGGCGCTATCCCATTTATATGCTATAATCTCAATATCCAACCGGTTAATCCGGTGAAAACACGGGTTGAGATTCCCGAGAGGCAAAAGACCTCCGAAACTCCGTATTGAACACAAGACACTTCTTCCAAAAACACTACTCAGCATTCCCCAACGACATCGGACACTGTGGTCCAGTAGACAGCGTCCTCTTCACTCCGGATGACCAGAACATTATATCCTCAAGCTATGATGGGCAGATTATAGTCTGGGACTGGCAGAACGGCAAGGTCATTCGTAGAATCCGACAGGACGAGTGTGATAATGATTCACACCTGCAGATCAGCCATGATGGATCGCTAATTGCTGTCAGAGGTATGGGATGCACTAAAATCATGTCTGTAGCTACCGATAGATGCATCCGCAGGATCAAAGACTATTGGTGCTGTGGAGGTTTTACTCCAGATGGATACTGCATCCTCAGCTATGAATCTGAACCGGATCTGACAGTAGTTTGGGATATAAGAAAAAACCAGGCTGTATATACATTTGAGGGTAATGAAGCAGCGTTAGCTGAAGACAAGATACTCATAATCGGAAAAACCAATCTTGAACTTTACTGTTTGGTAACAGGAAAACTGTTGACCTCAGTCTCGCTACCCAAAGAAAAAGACTACGATAGCTATGTGCCAGCAATATCTCCTGACGGCAGATGGGTTGCATTATACCAACAGATTCCAAAGCATAAATTAATTGATATGACTACTGGTAAAGTAGTATACACCCAAATCGGTCCGGATGACTCGTTTCCTCCAGTATTCTCTCCGGATTGTAAACACATTGTCTTTTGCACTGATAAAGGTAAAGTGCGATTGCTCGAATGTGGAACTTGGAAACAACTATATGATGTTACTGTTAGCGAGTGTTGGGTGAGACAGGCAGCATTTTCAAACGATGGGAGTTTACTAGCAATAGCGAGTGATGATGGGCGTGTAATAGTGTTGGAAGCTGAGTCAGGTAATACTGTTCAGGTTCTCAATAGCGTATCTCTGAATATATATAGTGTTTCTATCGGAGAGGATGACCTATCTGTCGAGATTACATACATTGATGGTTTGTTATATCATTGGAATATGGAATCTGGACCTGTTAAGTTGGGTTCAAGAAAGGTTGTATCCCGTTTTTTGTATGTGTATGATTGTAATGCTCCAGTTACCTGTTCGGAGGATGGAAAACTTGTGGCACTTGCCATGCAGCCATGTGGAGATTCCCAACAGGTTCGGATCTACAAATACCATTCCCCAGAGATTGTAAGTGAGACGTCCATAGAGCCGTGGCAGGGGCAATATGGAGACACTGTATACTCAGCTACCTTCTCACATGATTCCGAACTATTGGCAGTGGGATATGATAATGGAAATGTTGGGATATGGAGCATTGAGTCAAATAGATGGTTGAGAATATTTAAGGTTCGCGTGGACGCTCCCGGGGTTATAGCCTATTCACCTGACAATGATCAAGCAGCTGTAGGTACTGGTTACGATGGTGACATAGAGATATTTAGTATTTCATCAGGAAAACGAGTAAAACATTTTGCAGCTCATGCAGGATCCACATCGGCAATATCCTTCTTCTCAGATGGACAACACCTTGTTTCAGGAGGAGCTGATGGAACTGTTCGAGTTTGGGACCTTGATAGCAACAAACCAATGATATCCCTGACACGAATACCCAGGGACTCCGGAGATGAGTGGGTTGTGACACGGGAAATAGCACATTAGCTGGCTGATAATACAGTCTGACTGATCCGCCCGATCCGACGGATCAGTCAGATTAATTTTCTCATTCAAACTGCAACAAGACATCCCTGTGGGCGCTCAGCACGTCATCTAAATACGATCTAGCCATGTCTATATCCGTAATCAGCGGGTCTATTACCAGTGCCTGCAGAGCTTTGTTGGTGTCTCCTTCAACTGCTGCTTCTACTGCCAGTTCTGCTATATCCAATTGACGGCTGATCAGGCTGTTTATGCCTTTGGGAAGGTCACCCATCCTGCGGCCGTGGATTCCATTTGATGATATGAACGCAGGGACTTCCACTAACGCTCCTTCCGGCAGGCTGGTGATGTAGCCCTTGTTTGGGATGTTGGCTGCGATCTCTTCATATACCGGAGTCAACCCGGAGAGTGCGCAGATAATCGGGATTGCACCTTCACCTGATAATCCGTGCACATCGTCCATCGGGTTGGTTTCCCCGGATATGAATCTGCCCATGCGTTCCTTGAAGTTGCGTTCGTAGTCTCGATAAAATGCCATATCTTTTGGATGCAGATGATATGCCGCTCGGAGACCATTGTCATCTCCCCGCCAGTGATGGGTAAAGTCGGTCATGTGTGTATCATCCGGGACAGGAATCCGCCCGAATACTGCAGCCAGGTCGCGGGAGTATGCCATTCCTTCGACCTCCATGTTCAGGAACCTGGATAACGCCTCTTCCCACACATTTTCTCCTGTCTCTCTGCAAACTGCATCATAGACCCAAGTGAAGTGGTTGATCCCGAAAGATTGCACTATAACATCACGTTCCAGCAGCCTGCTGAGCATGTTCTGTCCACCGAGTAACCCGTGGCACAGACCTACTGTTGGAAGATTTGTATAATGACTCAGAGCATGGCTGACACGGGTCATCGGGTTAGTGAAATTAAGAATAACAGTTCCTGGAGCCAGGCGTTCTATATCTCTTGCAATTCCTAGGACCAGCGGTATATTGCGCAGTGTAAGTGAAAGCCCACCAGGTCCACCGCATTCTCCCTGTGTCTCAACAATCCCATACTTGCGTGAAATAGCCAGATCAATATCCCAGCGTTCAATGCGGTCATCGGCAACTGATAAAATCACATAATCGGTTCCCGGCAGCAGATCACAACGCTCTGTCGATTTAAATATCTTGAGGCCCCATCCGGTGATATCACTGACTTTCTTGAACACTTGAAATGCTGTTTCAAGCCGTGATTCATCTATATCAACAAGTCGAATATCAGCCTCGCGCAGTTCCGGAGTCTGGCAAATATCCGTACACATAGAAAAACTAAACACCTGACTCCCCGCCCCAATAAGGGTAATAACAGGCTGATGTCGGTTTAGTATTGCAGTCTGGTTTTTCATATAAATCTCCTTGAAATACTCTTCCTGTTAATCTTAAAAATCTTGTTAATCCTGTCTAATAATAACTTATAAGAAACAGACTAATATCTTCCGAAGTGCTGTATCGCAGACATAATCAGCCGCAGTCCAGTCAATCGAGAACCGTTGTTGATTGAGCCGGCGGTGCTGAATACAACCCCTCTGCGCTCGCGTGACATATCGAAATCCCGAAAGAATTCAGCCAGAATATTGGCTTCTTCATTTCTGCTGAACGTAAATGGTGCGAGCTGCCCGTGGATGATTGCATCCGGCATGTGCTTGCGTATCTCATCTATCATCACAGTAGGGCCAAGATTCACCTCTGTTAGTTCAAGTGACGACAGAATCGGAAGCAGATGCCCCATTGCAGAATCCGAATGCTGGAACCGCATATCACACGAATTAGGGCTGAAATGGTCGAAGAATCCCTTCAGAATAGGAGCACCAAAGAGTTCATACATTCCAAGCGTCATAAGATAGCAATTATCGTCCGCAATCCAGAATCCGTGCGGAGCAGTATCACCAGCCTCTGTATCCAGCAAATCAGCAACAGCCAGAAACGCCCGCAAAATTGAATCACGCAATCTTAGAAGCAAAGGTTCGTTGTCGCTGAACAGATATATAAGTCTTTCAATGCCGTATATGGATGTCGCAAAGGTCACCGGCCCACGGAGTCCACGCAGCCGCGGTGGTGGAACTCCGAGTTTATTAAGACGGTCTTTCTCTTCATCCCAATTCTCCGGCAGAATGAATGATCGCAAGTCACAATCCAGTCTTGCATCCACCCTATCCAACAACTCCTGCAGTTCCTCTTCACTATGTGCAGATTCCTGCAGCCACCAGGACCATGTCCCCGGAATCCAGATGTTTTCAGCTTCGAATAATTCGACTATTCCCTTAACTGCCGGCCACTGACAGGTTGGATCAATCGGTTCTTCATTCAGAAGACGCCGTCCTACGATCTCTTCAGCTTTGTCATTGTAAGCTTTATTCAGTTCCAGCCGCCACGATTCGTCGTGGTCATATCGCCAGTAGTCCTCCGCAACTCTCAATTCAGTATACGCACAATCCCCGTTCATCATTATGCCCATAGGTATCTGCGGTATCTCACTTCCGAAAGGATCCGCCCGTGCAATTTCCTGATCAACCCAGAACTGTTCCAGATCAACAGGTGCTAGACCGCCATTTTTCGCAGTCTCTTCCAACAGCCACGCAATCTTACGTTCATTATCAGAGGATTGGGAAATTGAAGTCATTGTGTAATCCTTATCTATTACCGAGTATACAGTCCGTGATTTCTGAATGATTGTAGTATAATGCTATCTGCTATACATAGTAAATGGACAAAATTGCTTTGTAGATGGATAATACTGATGTTTATCTACCCGTTATATGTGAAGACTCTCCAAACTGATTCTACCCCTCAGTTGCTGCAATTGCAGTGGGGTGGATCAACCTATTCCTGCTCAATATTGCATGCTGGCAGGGAGTACTACTCTTCAGAGGACACAACAAGGCAGGGTTCGCACGCCCATCATATATACCATTTGGTCTTATATATTAAAGGCGTAAATGAAATTTCGTATCTAGGGAAAACCCACATATGCCGTCCCGGTACACTCCTGCTGGTCAGTCCTGGGGAACTGCACAACTTTTCTCCTCACAGGGAAGGGGAGTTAACCTATGTGGAGTTCACATTCGAGTATCGGAATGGTGATGAATTACTTGCTCTTCCCATAGATAATGTATTGACCCTGGTCACAGGTTCTACGCTCTCTGCAGTCAATTATCCGATAGATGTTGATGATGGCATCTGTTCACGGCTAACAGCCCGTATGCTGGCACTGGTTGAAGTTTTATCAAAAGGTTTGCCACACTCATTATTCTCCGGGCATGTTATCCTGGCTGATGTATTTGATATGCTCATCAATGCTATATACGTAAAAGACAAATCGGACACAATGAACCTGGCTGCACGCCTGGAGCTTGTCCGAAGGACTATTGAAAGTGACTATCAACGGACATTGACCAATGATGACCTTGCAGCACTTGCACAGGTATCAGTAGGTCATTTTACGCGTGAGTTCAGACATATTTTCGGTGTTACGCCCGGAATCTATCTACAGCAGTGCCGGACCGCAGCCGCACGCAATCTTCTGGCAACCACTCGCTTGTCCTGCCGTGAGATAGCCGCAAGAGTCGGCTATGCGGATGAATACTACTTTTCGCGCGTATTTAGACAGATTACAGGACTATCCCCAAGTGCCTACCGTAAGCTTTAATTCCGACATTGTAGTCTACCACTTTGTTTGCGATTATCAGAGGTTGGGTAATACAGTATAAGTATGCCAGATCACAAACACTATTCGTACCATATCCCCATGGACTTTGCTCCTCTACACTATTCATGACTAATTTAGTCTTTTAGCCCGAATACCGAGTGAACACAAGGCTTTGGTGAATATCGCAGGCTGGTCTGTGAGTTCGAGGATTGCATATAGTTGAATATATATGCCAAGGAGTCCTGAAATATGCATCAATCTAAGAGACAACGTGGGGCTATTACTGCACAGATACTTATACCTTTATGCATTATAGTAGCCTTCGCAGGAGCCGCATACGCACTTTTTCTTCTCACAAAGCTGACCAGAGAACTCGGTGGTATGACTGCAAAACTTAGTAAACTTGATACAATGTCGACTGATATAAAGCATTTGAATGTCCGCCTTGGTCTCCTGCAGGAAACTAACAGGAAGCTGTCCCGGATGGAGATCAGCATGCGTGATATGCCGGTTATGACTGAGATCGGCAAGGCAGCGCTGGCGCAGTCGGTTAATACTAACATCAAGCTCAACATAACCAACACCAGTTTGGCTGGCACAAATATCTTATTGAGTAAGACTACGAAAATGCTAAATAGGACAAATTACAATCTGGAGGATATGCATTCAGGCCTGGGCAGTATGGGCAGCTCGATAGATATGATGTCGAAGCAGCTACTGGCGCTCAACGATATGCGTGGTTTACTAGTTCAAACTAATTCGAATCTTGAAAATACCGGGGAGGGCATCAAGCAGATCACAAGCGGACTTGATAAGATCGGTAATGGATTCAACGGATTAGGTGGAGGTATTGCTAAGATGAGCAGTGGTATGGATATGATGCAGCTTAATCTGATAGATATGGACACCAAATTCTGTGTGCTTGCACAGATGAAGGAAAGTCTGGATAAAACCAACGATACACTATTGTCCACTATATCCACACTACAGCCTCTTGGTCAATCGCTGCCGGTACTCAATACTTCCATTCAACAGATGAACCTGACCACCATGGAGATGGCAAAGAGTATGAATAAACTACCGAAACAGGGATCTTTGGGGGTCGCTATACTTACCGCCGTTGGACTTGTAAGGTAGGTCATATCCGCAGGGGTTCCACTCCTGCATCCTGCTGGGATATTATCCCCAGACCCCCTATACTGTTTTTTGTAGAAGGCCTAAAGGTCTTCCACAGAAAATAGAATAACGGGTCCAGGGAGGTACCTCCCTGGCAGAGTCCAGAGACAGAGTCTCTGGGGAATGATTCAACAACTGTATGCCGTATATTTAACACCCATGCAGTTCAGATTTATTGACCTTCGGAGATCGTTATGCTAGACTTGCGGCATAGTCAGCAATAATACTATTCATATTCGGAGGAAGCTTCATGCAAGTCAAAATCGTGGATTTTACCGAACTACCGGTGCACGATACCACCTGGGCAATTAATGCCGGACCGGATGGTTGTGCATATGTGGGGGCTTGTTGTGAGCATTTGGGTGGAGTTGCTGCAGTAGTCGTTCGATATCGTGCAGATGGTACACGCGAAGCGCTTATAGATATGGGTGAAGCTACCGGTCAGCCTGCGGATAATGGTAGAGCGACACAGTGTAAAGTGCACGATGCTCTGATAGTTGATGAGCACGGAATTATGTACGCTGGAACTCACTTGAGTGGACCTCCGCTTGGACAGATGATATACAATCCATGGGGCAACTGGGGTGATCCTCACGTCAGTTTTGCGGGTGCGACGCTGGCTGTATACGATGTCTACAAAGATGAAATGATCCGGACGGAACAGCTTTATCCTCAGGAAGGCTGCCGCTGTCTGGCACTAGACAAACACCGTAAACGACTCTACTCCTGCACTTATCCTCTAAATCATTTCCACGTCTGGGATATTGAAGCTGCAAAAGACACAGATTATGGCCGCATAGGCGCTGTCAATCCACAGACAATCTGGGTTGATCCCGATGGTAACGCATACACATGCAACGATTTTGGCCGGGTTGTGCGGTTTAACGCTGAAGCACAAAAATTGGAAGAGCTGGATTCATTCACCCCGCATCCACCATACCAAAAAGGCTGGCACAATATATCCTATGATGCAGTAGCCTGTCCGGATCCAACTAAGGTCGTTGGAGTCTGCTGGAATTCATTCCCAAGGCTATGGATGTATGATATGAGTGATGGCTACCATGGGAAAATGACCGACCTTGGTCCGGTGCACCAAAACCTTACAGGATACGAACCTCACGAAATAAACAATACCCACGTTGGAGGCCTGACATTCGGACCCGATGGCAAGCTCTATGTCTGTGCAATGACCGAGTGGTCCAAAACCGAGGGGACAATCACCCACCTGCACCGCATAGACATTCAGACCGGTGAACGAGAAGACCTCGGACGCCTGTACGATCCTGAAATGAACCAGAATGTGTGGTATGTTAGCCGTGCAATGTGGATTTCCAGACGGGATCTGATCGGAGCAGTGGTTGGCCGCACACCGACCGGAATAGTGCATATCCACTTCGATGAAAATGAGCTGGCAGATCTGGGTGATCCCACATACCCCAGAATGAGGCTCTGGGGATAGAAACATACCTTTGCGTTTGTCCCTTGTCCATTCGTGCTTCGATTAGAACAGCATGAATGGACAAGGCTTATATATCAGGCATTTCCATTCGGCAGTTCAATTGTCACCGTTGTTCCCTTGCCTTCTTCGCTTGATATGTCAAGTGTCCCACCGTGTACCTCTACCAGTTTGCGTGCTATGCTCAGGCCCAGTCCGGAGTGGGAGTCGCTGGGAGTTCTTGCAGTATCAGCTCGATAGAAAGAATCAAATATATACGGCAGGTCATCTGCACGAATACCCTTTCCGGTATCAGTAACAGTGATCCTTATATTCTTCCCTTTTTCAATTCCAACCCTGATTTCGGCGCCTTTACCTGCATAGCTGGCTGCATTCTCAAGGATATTATCCAGGACTTGTGTAATGCGGTCCGGATCTACCTTCGCTCTTATCGGTGAAGTTGGGACAAAAGGTTGCAGCACAATACCTGCTGCCTTTGTTTCGACTTCATGAGAGTGCACAACTGATCCTACCAATTCGCTCAAGTCCACATGCTTAACATTCAATGGCAGCTCATTGAGATCAAGTTTTGCAAGCTCCATCAGATCCTGGACCAGTCTCAACATGCGTTCCGAAGTTCTTACTAATGCAGATACTGCACGGTCTCTTCTTTCAGGCTCTTCAGCAACACCATCCTGCAGTGCTCCAGCCATAGTGCGCATCGTGGTAACCGGACTGCGGAGTTCGTGAGCAATATCAGCCAGGAACTTACGGCGGCTTTCGGCATCCTTCTCAAGACTTCTTATGTGAGCAGATACCTGGCTTGCCATTTGGTTCATAGTAGCAGCTACTGCTGCAAACTCATCGCCGCTGGCGGCGGGTATGCGATAATCGAAGTCACCTGCCTGGAATGCATCAGCCCCTTTTGAGAGTTGCATTAGTGGGTTAGTGAAGCGTTGTCCCAGTAAAATACCAGCTAATATCGCTAATCCAAGAGCAATTGCAAACCGGAGAGCCAGTAACTTAGCTTCAAATGATTCTCTGGAGCCTTCAGGTATTGGACCATCAGGTCCACCCATCGGGGCACCTCCCTGACCAGGAGCCATTCCTGGTGAACTACCCGGCATAGGCCCGTTGGCGCCGCCCATCGGGGCACCTCCCTGTCCAGGTGCCATTCCCGGTGAACTACCTGGCATTGGCCCATTGGGACCGCCCATTGAGGGACCTCCCTGACCCGGTGCCATCCCCGGGGAACCACCTGGGACTGGAGCGTTAGGAGAAGTTATCATAAGGCGTCCCTGCATTTTATTCGTTTTTGGAGAGCCCTTTAGTATCTGACCATTGTCCATCGGAGGACGGTGATCACCTCCAGGGAAGGGTGGGCGGCCGGTAAAGAACTCGACAATGCCAAACTGGGGCTCCGGGAACGGTCGCGGATACAGATCCGGTCGATCCAGCATTTGCTGCCGGTAAGAGCGCATATTCAGATAGAATGCGTAGTTGGCTATGCCGGTACTTAGCACCCAGCTCAATATTATCGTAACCAGTATGGCAATTGCCAGGTTTGAACGTACACTAACTCTCGGGACGATATGCATAGCCTACTCCTCTGATTGTTGCGATCGGGAAGTCGGCGCAACCTGCACCAGTCAGTTTTTCTCGCAGGCGATAGACCAGGTTATCTACCAACCGCAGTTCACCATAGAAATCTCCACCCCATATACGCTCTACCAGATGCTCTCTGGACAATACTATCTGTGGAGAACCCATCAGGGCTGCAAGCAGGTCGAATTCCATCGCAGTAAGTTCCACGGATGCTCCTCCGACTGTTGCCCGGTGTTCTTCCTGAGATAGAACAAGATTTCCCCACTTGAATAGTGTGACGGTTGAGACACTCACACCCGATGGTTGAGCGGGCTGGCTTCGGCTTCTACGTCGCAGAAGTGCCTGGATCCGGGCTACTAGTTCCGAGACATTAAATGGTTTTGTCATATAATCATCAGCGCCCAGTTTCAACGCGCGAACTTTATCGATTTCGTTGTCCCGTGCAGACAGCATCATTATCATCGCATCAGATTCACCGCTGATTATTTCGCAGACCTTAATGCCATCCATCTTAGGCATCATAACATCCAGAATTACCAGGTCCGGCTTTTCTTTCTGAAAGACTTCAACAGCTGCTTCTCCATCAGGAGCAGCGATAACCTGGTAACCTTCGGCCTCTAGATACCATCGCAGTCCTTCAGTTAGGTCAGCATCATCATCAACTATCAGAATTCGAATGCTCATGCCAGTTCTCCTTAGAAAATAGAATATTCTCTTTCATTCGTGGCGAGTCCGGCAGATTTACGCTGCAAACGGACACCGCGAGGACTAAAGCCACGGATCCTGAATATTAACTTGAGTTAATCATGAAAAATACGGGCTGGTGAGTAATACGGATTTAACGCTATCACAATCAGATTCTAGCACCCTCTGATGGTCTCCGCAAACTCCGGTTATTAATATCATGCGCGCAATCATCTGTGCGTATGATCTGATTCTGATGTGATTGTGATTAACCTGCGATGTACAGCCCGGTCTTACCCCCTGAAATGCCTGAATTTCCCTTGTATTTGCTGTTTGGTTGCTTTATTCAATACATCGGGTGATTATTGGCGAAATTTAGCCCAATTACGTGATATATGCTACACAAACATATGATGTAAGTGTGATGCAAAAAGTGGCACTATGACACATAATAAAGAGTATAATTGATTATGGATGTTGTTCAAGCCGAACTAAGTTTAAAATAGTAACAATATAATAAATCATGAGGCTTGAATGACACACGTTAGACCCTTAAATAGGAGGAACCTGAAATGAAGACTAGAGTATTGGTAGTAACCGCGTTGACCACATTAATTTGTGCGTCAGTAGTTTGGTCTCAGGGTGGGGGACGTCAGGGAGGACCTGGTGGACCGGGTGGACCGGGCCGACCAGGTGGGAGTATGAGTTGTCCTGCAATGGCAGTTGCACCTCCACAGGCGGTTATGCTTGAACGCTTGACTGCATCACTTGAACTTACTGATGAGCAGACAACCCAGCTGTCCGATGTTGTGACGGCAGGAGACAAGACCGCAAAGACTCTTCAGGCAAAGGCCACCAAAGCAACAAAAGCGCTTAAGACAGCTTTAATAGCTGCAAGCTTTGATGAGAAAACTGTAAGAGATCTTGCCTCAGCAGCTCAGAAAGCTGAAGCAGACATAATCACTGCAAGCATTGACGAATGGGTGAAGATAAGGGCAATCCTTTCCGATACCCAGGTGACAGCATTGCAGAAAGCCATGACTCCTACAACTAGAGGCGGACGTGGACAAGGCGGTCCTCCACCCGACGGTGCAGGTGGCCCTCCACCCGAAGGTGAAGGTGGTCCTCCTCCTTCTGAGTAGGATTGTTACCCGAGAAGTAGCTCGATAGACCCGGCTCTGCATTCGCAGAGTCGGGAATTACATGGACAATAACTTCAGCTTCACAACAACCGAGAGGATCACTTTCATGACAGAAGACATACAGAAGAAGTGCGCTACGGATCTTAATGACACTTGCCTTTTGTTGATGCGAACAATGTTGCAGATAATGAGCGAGAAGTCGCTCTCTATTCCTGAAACAATTATGTTGATGGCGATTGGCGATGGTAAATACCCGTACTTACGATTCCTTAGCAGCAATGAAATTATAGCCGGACCAAGTGAAATGTTTGAGCAGATGGACGAAGCTCCTTTACTGGTCAAACAAGATCCGATAATGTCTGAATGCATAGGGCCGGAATACCTTGCATTCAACACTCTGAATGTATCGCACACATTACAGGAGCTTGTGAGAATTGGATATGTTTCATATGGATCAGGTGAGGATGGACTTATCTCACATTCACCATCAATCACACAGAGTGGGCGCGATGCATTGGAGAGTATTTGTTCCCATCAAATTAGCTATTTTTGCAGGATTCTTTCACAGCTCAAACCGGCAGAGCGAACCATAGTCAGTCTGGCAATGGACTTACTAAGCGGAGTGATATCTTCGGAGCAGTTGAGCTCGATCAACAATATTTGAAGTGTCCAGGAGAGTGATCAATATGTGTAGATCAGTTTGTACCATTATAGCTGTAGCATCGATACTAACAATAACATCGATTTTAGCTCAGGCAGCCGAACCAGTTGCCCATGTTTCTCTTCAGGAGTGCATTGAGAGTGCCCTGCACAATAACATTGATGTTCTGACTGCTAAGAATGGTGTTATATCAGCGCAAAGCCGACTGACTGCTGCAAAAAGCAGTTATATGCCCCAGGTTTCAGTGCAGAATAACACGTTCACATGGAGTTCATCGAAGTTCCAGAGCAGTGTTTCCAATGGCACCGCACTGACTGTTAGCCAGAATATCTATGATGGAGGGCTTCGTGAAGCTGGGGTTCGGAAGTCATATCAGGAGACAATCCAGAGCAGCTCCGGTCTGACCCGAACGATGCAGACAATCCTGTACAGTGTAAGCAAAGCATACTATGAGGTTTTGCGTTCCCGTCATCTTGAGAAAGTCGCTCAGGCCAATGTTAAATACAACGAAGGTCTCCGTGAACAGATACTGTCAAGAGCAAACGTTGGAGATGCTGCACAGACTGATGTGCTTCCTGTAGAAGCTCAGTTGGCTACTGCACGGGTCAGCCTGTTATCTTCGCAGAATTCTGTCCGCACAACCATAATACAGCTGCAGAGCACTATCGGATTGAATTCGCAAGCCGGATTCGATGTTGAGGAAGTAAACGGGGTGAGCAATTCTGTAATTGAGCCAATGGATACATATATTGCAATGGCATTGGAATCTCGTCCTGATATCAAACAGTATCGAGCAATCACAGATGCAGCCAAAGCGTCAACTGCATCTTCAAAGTTGGCTCTTTACCCGAGGCCTACTGTAACGGCACAGTATCAGAAACAGGTGACAGGTGAGACCAACACCGGTGGAACTCAGATTTGGGGTGGAATAGTTTTTGATATCTTTGATGGAGGCAGCAACCGGGCAACATACAACCAGGCAGAGACTGCTCAGATAACTGCACAAATTCAGGAGATTCAGATTCTTAAGGATATTCATTTGCAGGTAGAGGAAGCATATCTGAACCTGTGCAATGCCCGTGAGCGGATGTCTGCAAGTATTGTAAGTCTGGAAGCCTCAAATAAGAACTATCAAGTCCAACAAGAAAGATATGCGCAGGGACTCAGTACAGCACTAGACTTGCTGAACGCTGAAGTGCAAACAGTCACAGCGCAAAGTGATGACGTTCAAGCGCGATATGACTACTATATCGCTCTCGCCCAGATGGATTATGCTGTGGGCAAGCAGGGAGGGTTATTATGAAACGGAAAATATCCTACAGAGGCCTTGTGATCTTTGTTGTACTGGCGGCTTTGATTGCCACTGGTGCGGTGGCTGTAATACGCAAATCACGTAACGTGATGCCAAATATTCAGACTGCCGTTGTGTCCAGAGGAACTGTGCTTTCCAGCGTTTCCGGAAGTGGAGTACTGGAGCCTATTACTACAGTGGAAGTTAAGTCGAATGTTGGCGGAACTGTTGTAGACATGCCGGTAGAAGAGGGTGATGTAGTTTCTGCAGGGCAGGTTATAGCCCGTATTGACCCAGCAGACTCAATATCAGGTTTGGATCAGGCAAAGGCAGATTATGCCGGAGCCGTTGCTAAAGTAGATTCTGCAAAACATTCAGTCAGTATGCAGGCTCTTCAGACTACTGCCAGCATAGCTACTGCCGAACAGGCTCTTGAGACCAGCAAGTTGAAACTGGCTCAGGTGGAGCAGGAAGCAAAAGTGCAGCCAAAACTGACAACAGAAGCTATCAGACAGGCAAAAAGTGCATTGGAAACAGCACAAGCCAACTTGAAACAGACAAGGACCGCTTTGATACCACAGAAAATATCTGCAGCAAAAGCTGCATATGATGAGGCTAAAGCATCCTTTGATAAAGCCGAAAAAAGTTTGAACCGGCAACAGGCTCTGCTGGAGAAGGGTTTTATCTCCAACAGCCAGCTGGAGGAAACTCAGGCTGCATATTCCACAGCAAAGGCCCAGCTTGATTCAGCAACAAGCAAGCAGCAGACTGTGAAAGATGAATGCGATCAAGATATGAATAGCGCACAGTCCAAGGTTGACCAGGCAGCATCTGCACTTGAATCTGCGCAACTAAATAGTGTTCAGGACACTTTGAAGCGCAAGGAACTTGCTGTCAGCAGATCAGCAGTCAAGCAGGCTCTATCTGCACTGGCATCCGCTCAGGCAGCAGCTTATCAGGACCAGATCAAAGCCGATGAAACCCTTCAAGCTAGGGCCTCGTTGCACAAAGTGCAGGCTGCGTTGGTAAATGCACAGACCCAGTTGGGATATACCACGGTTGTTGCACCAAGAGCGGGAGTTATTGTAAAGAAATATGCAGAAAAGGGTTCGATTGTAACCGCTGGACGCCAGGCAATGGCAGGAAGCGGATCAGGGGTTACCATAGTTGAGATAGCGGATATCAGCCGGATGCGTGTTGTTGTAGACGTGGATGAGACCGATGTATCTCAGATCTCTATAGGAATGCCGGTCAGTGTAACCATAGATGCTATACCTGATGGCAAGATATCCGCAAAGGTTATCAAAATAGCTCCTCAAGCTGAGGTGACATCAAATGTCACAACGGTTTCCGTGACAGTTGAATTGTCCAAAGTAGATGCCAGGCTGAAACCTCAGATGAATGCTACCTGCGATTTTGTAGTAGGACAAAAGGATAATGTGCTGTATGTGCCAGTGGAAGCGGTAGTAGAAACCGACGCTGGACCGATGGTTACAGTGTTCGATGGTGAACAGCAGGTCGCATGTAAGGTAAAGGTCGGTTTGATGGGCAATGACTATTATGAAGTGACCAACGGACTCAAAGATGGAGAGACTATCGTTATACCTGAGGAAACTCCTAGTAAATCCTCAGGAGGCCCTGGTGGTCCTGGTGGCCCTGGCGGTCCTCCACCGTTCTAACACAGACTTGTGGTGCAGGCATCTTGCCTGCCGGGATAGGATGTTGGAGGTCGGAGTCTTATTCCAACTTCTAATCTCTATCATCCAACTTCCAGTAAGGGGTGAGAGTAATGATTAACGTAGCAAATCTCCAGAAGACATACCATATGGGTGACATATCGGTTCATGCGCTTAAAGGAGTTTCAATAGAGGTGGATGCAGGCGAGTTTGTAGCTATCATGGGTCCATCGGGGTCTGGAAAATCAACATTTATGAATGTAGTCGGTTGTTTGGACCAACCTACAAATGGTTCATATGTGTTGGACGGGCTTGAAGTGGCAGGTATGGACGATGATGAACTGGCTGCTGTCAGAAATAGAAAGATTGGTTTTGTGTTCCAAACCTTTAACTTGATCCCCAGGAGAACAGCCCTGAGGCAGGTGATGCTTCCTATGCTTTATGATCCGAATAGTAACGATTCGGAAAACAAGGCAAGACTGGCACTGAAGCGCGTAGGACTTGGTGACAGAGTTGACCACAAACCTAATGAACTCTCCGGGGGTCAGCAGCAGAGAGTTGCCATTGCCAGAGCCTTGGTTACTGATCCGGTCATTATACTGGGAGATGAACCAACCGGCAACCTGGATACCCGGACCAGTGAAGAGATAATGGCTATCTTCCAGGATTTACACAAAGAGGGCAAGACAGTAGTCATTGTCACACATGAGGAAGATATTGCAAAGCATGCGCAGAGAGTAATCCGTTTCAGGGATGGGCATATCATCTCCGACCAAAAGGTCAGTAAGTCATTGAATGCCCACAAAATACTGGCTGACCTGCCGGTGGAGGAAACACAATGAGCATCATAGAGAGCATTTCGGTAGCATTGGAAAGTCTAGCTGCCAATAAGATGCGGGCGGTGCTTACTATGCTCGGTATCATTATTGGGGTATCAGCTGTTATCACCATGCTGGCACTTGCCGGAGGCGCAAGCAGTCGTATGATGGACCGGATCCAGGGGATGGGTACAAACGTGCTGTTCATAATGTCTGGTCAATCCAAGAGCGGGGCCGTGCGGGGTGGATTCGGGAGTATGGATACTCTGACTCTCAAGGATGCAGAGGCTATAGTAGAAAAGTGTCCGGCTGTCCTCAAAACAGCTCCGGAAGTCAGTCAATCAGCGCAGGTGGAGTTCCGAAACAAGAACTCCAGTACAACAATATTGGGGACCACTCCCGATTATCTCTCTGTTCGCAACTATAAGGTAAAAAAAGGCCGCTTCTTTTCAAACAGAGACGTAAAGTCGATGAGAACAGTTGCGATATTAGGTCCAACGACAGCAACAACCTTGTTCGGCAAGATGTCACCTATCGGTAAACAGATTAATGTAAAAGGCATCCGCTTTAACGTGATCGGATTAACCGCCACAAAAGGTTCTGCTGGTGGTTTTGCCGATCCTGATGACCGGGTCTATGTTCCAATTTCAACTGCAATGAGCAGGCTGTTTGGTGCAAAATATGTGCGCACCGTCAATGTGCAGGCTGTTTCTATGGATAAAATGGATCAGGCTACCAGCCAGATTACCAGGGTGCTGCGCAGACGTCACCGGATAGCTGCGGGAGCAGATGATGACTTTGCAGTCAGGAACCAGGCAGAAATGATGGAGATGGCGACTGAAACCTCAGGTGTATTTACACTTCTTCTGGGTGGAATTGCCAGCGTATCACTATTGGTCGGTGGTATAGGCGTCATGAACATAATGCTTGTATCGGTTACTGAACGAACCAGAGAAATAGGCATCCGTAAAGCTTTAGGTGCCAGAAAAAGGGACATCCGTGTTCAGTTCCTGGTAGAAGCTCTTGTCCTTTCGATGTCCGGGGGGATAATGGGGATATTGGTCGGCATGCTGGCCTCACTGGCTATCAGCAAAGGCACAGGTTTGAACGCGGCAGTATCTCTGGGAGCCGTAGTCCTGTCATTCGGTTTCTCCGCAATGGTAGGCATATTCTTCGGCTACTACCCAGCCAGAGCCGCCTCCCAACTAGACCCAATAGAGTCATTAAGATACGAATAAACGAAAGGCCAGGAAATATATCAATCCGTTCGTGCTGAGCCCAGTCGAAGCGCGGACGGATTGATGCACAACACGTCAGATACAATGCCACCCCTTCCCTTCTTTCAAAATTCATAACTCATAATTCATACTTTCCCTTCACCTGTAGTATAATTCGTTAGCACTAATTAATTGCAACAGGTAGGTAGATTAATATGTCATCATATAAACGTGCAGATTTTGCTCCACTTCGAGATACTGTATATGGTTTGGGGTTTCACTGGACAACCTGGACTGCTCCCCGGGAGGGTGAGTTACTCCCGTTTGACGAAGCTGTAGAACGCTTTGATGTTGGGGCTTTTGTCCAGCAGGCGGTTGATTGCGGGGCTGGGCATGTATTGATAACTTCGTGCCACGAGCTGCAGTATCTTCCAACTCCGAATCCATTTGTTGAAGCGCTGCTCCCAGGCAGGACATGTAAGCGCGATTTGCTGATGGAGATCGCTGATGGGTTGATTGAAGCAGACATCAAGTTCTGCCTTTACTACCATCACGGCACCGACGGGGCACATCAAGACCCAACATGGTGGGAGGCTTGCGGAGCAGGATTAGCTGATCAGAGCTTATTCTATGACAACTACTGCAACATAGTAGGGTGGATCGGAGATCACTTTGGAACTAAAGTATCAGCTCTCTGGTTTGATGCCGGATACAGCCTGATTGCCCGGGGGGATGTTCCCTGGGAACGATTGACTGAAACAGCGAAACAGGGAAATCCGAACAGACTGATCTGCTACAACTCCGGTATAGAAAATCATACAATGTATACTCCACTTCAGGACTACTGGGCAGGTGAGGTTGTAGGTGTAAAGTTCAGACCGCAGGGAATGCTGACCCCAGCAGGACTCCCGTGGTACACATTCACAGCTCTGCACCCTTTACCTGCATCCCCGGATTGTGGAGAGTGGGGGATAAACATGGGCAACCAGCATCTGGAAGTTCCCGCACCAGGCCTGGAAGAGACTGTGGACTACATAAAGGCATTCCAGTCATGTGAGGGATGCGTAACATTCAACATGCTATGCTACCAGGACGGTACCATCTACGCCCCGGACTTGAAACTGATGAAACAGGTAGCTGAAGTGATAAGGAAATAGGTAACCAAACCAAAGAAAGCACAATCCAATTCCCCCTTTGAAGGCGGGTGGGGGGATGTGAACTCATAAATGGATTCCAAATCAAGAAATGAGTTTATGTTTACAGCAGTTCACATCCCCCTCGTCCGCAAGCTCACGAGCCCCCTTAAAAGGGGGAATTGGCCGGTTGTTTCTTGCACACTGGACATAAAAACACGTCTATGATATCCTTCCCACAGTTGTATTATGATTAAAATCGACATCTGGAGAGAATAATGCAAATACTGGACACCGGTGTAATATATAGAAACCCAAAGGCGCACGTGCACAGCGTTCACGCCTATTTTCCTTCTGTAATCAAACTCAGCAACGGAGAACTCCTGGCAAGCTTCAATCTGGGGGAGGCCTTCGAGTCTTCGGATCTGCACACATACCTTTCACGTTCCAGCGACAATGGAAAAACATGGACATTCCAGGGTGAACTGCTTGAGCGCAAAGCTGGAGGGATTTACTCCGATGCATGCAGGCTGACCGCTCTGCCGGATGGTGGAGTTGTCGCTTTCGTTATAAGGCACAACCGCACCGATCACCCCGAAGATGGTCTGGCTAACCCCGTAAACGTGGGCTTCGTCCCAACCCAGCTCCTACTGATGCGTTCCAATGACTTCGGCAAGACATTCTCTGCTCCGATCCCGTTGAACCCATCGGTTGTCGGTCCTGAGTTTGAAATGTGCAGCCCGATTACTATTCTTTCAGATGGAACCTGGGCGCTACCTACGTCTACCTGGAAAGACTGGGAAGGCAACCTGGCAGACGGTGCCCGGATGGTTGCACTGGTCTCTGATGACCAGGGACAGACCTGGCCCAGGCACATGGAGGTTATGAACGGAGTCTCGGACAATATAATCTACTGGGAGTCCAAAATCGTAAAACTGCCGGATGGAACGCTTTTAGCCGTAGCCTGGGGATACGATGAACCAAACGCAGCCGATCTTCCAAACCAGTTCTCCCTTAGCCGTGACCGTGGTCAGACCTGGTCAAAACCAAAGTCAATGGGCATCCTCGGTCAGACCCTAACCCCGCTGCTGCTTCCTGATGGCGATGTGCTGTGTGTATATCGCAGAATAGATGAACCAGGCCTGTGGGCATCCAGATGCAGGATCAATGGTTACAACTTCGAAGTAATAGACAGCCTGCCACTCTGGGGATGGAGCTCATCCAACCTGACTGGAAACTCGGCGAACATGGCAGTAAACTTCAGCGTCCTACGCTTCGGAGCCCCCACCTGCCTGGCACTCGATTCCAAAACAATGATGGTAGCCTTCTGGTGCTACGAAGACTGTGTCAGCAACATAAGGTGGATAAAACTGGAACACTAAAGGCCTATCAAGAACTCAATCTCAGATTCGATATGCATCGGTATCAGAGCGTAGGGGATATCAGAGCGTTAGTTTTCACAATACTAATATCCCCGAAGCGTCGATGCCGATGCCACCCGGTTAAGATAACTTCCAGTTGAGGTTTTGCAAAATGAATCCCAGCAGCACTATTAATCAGTCCCTTTTTTTGGATTAATAGTGGGATAGTAATATTTGCTAAAGATTGATTTCCCTTTTTTAGACATAATGAATTTCAAAAACTTGCGTGCAATAGGCCTCTTATGAGAAGTGCTAATAATCCCTGCAGATACTGTTAGAATGATGTTCCTATCGTTCGGGATATCGATAATGTCTCCATATTTGGTATATAACATCGCAATGGGTTTCCAGATGATCACTGCATCAACTGTATTTAATCTGATAGCATTGGCAAGTTCATCTACTGTGGTTGCCCTATACATCACGTTAACTTTATTTATACTGATGTGGTTCTTTTTCAGAACTTCCGCAGCCACATCCCCCATTGCTCCAGTGCGTTCATCTACCAATCCAACCGTAACTTTGTAATTTGTCAGGTCAGACAATTTGTAGATATTGTGAGGATTTCCTTTCTGAATCATTATCACAGGAACGAGATATGTACAAATGTGCAGTTCTTCTACCAGACCGAATTTTGCAGCCCTAATATAAAACCGGTCTGCAGCAACAAATAAATCACCATGTGGATGTAATCGAAGCTGTTCCAAAATGACATTGGTGGGTTCGAATGATATTTGTGTGCTGACACCGGTCTGTTTTTCAAAAATAGCTCGCATCTCCTCAATGGGAGTACGCATTGAAGGAGCACACAACAGTTCCAGTGTCTCTCTTGAATTCGAATCAGCAGGACATCCAGTTCTAGCCAAAACTGTAAATACTAAAACAGATGCAAAAATCATGATTGTATAGTGTTTCAATATTGTATAAACCTCCAAGCGCAGTTGATCGCCAAAGTATACTAATATTTTCAGACGGACAAACAGTAGGTACCGCCTTAGGTCAATAAATTATTCGTTTGTAATATATATTTGCTAGGGTCCAAGCTGTAGTGGTTCAGCAATAATTGTATAACAACCCCAAAAAGTGCGCACCTCGTTTATTAGGTGACCTTGTCATACACGCGATATGCTCAATACTCTTTAATTGTCAAGCCTCGGTTTCCAAAACAGAATTACCCTAGACCTTGCTGCTCGAAAGATGAATGCATAGCAAGCGCATATGTCAGTAGTCGCCCTTATTATTTTGCCCTCACAAACCAAGCAATTGCCTTCTTTGCAAATAATATTTCAAAAATCTATTGACAATGATATTTTCAATCGTTATACTATGCCATGACATCTAGTATATCATGTATAGTAGTGATCATGCTAGACTAAGTGAGTAACTATACGCTATTTATATCGTTAGATAAAAGGAGCATTTGAACCATGCAAATCGAACCACGATGTGCAGCGATTCTTGATGCCGCACTTGCGAATCAAGGACCCAGTAAAGCAGACTGCCAGTACTTACTAGAGTTACCGATGGACAGCCTTGAAATCGAGGTAACGCGAAGCATAGCTAATGCGGTTCAGCGAAAACGTTACAATAATGAGGCAATTCTATTGGGACAAATTGGGATTGATGTTTTCCCTTGCCCCGGGAAATGTGCTTTTTGTGCGTTCGGTGAGGGACACACGAATTTTGCGGAATCTCATCTGACAATTGAGGAAGTAATACAGCGAGCACATTCCTTTGCGGATGGTAATGATCTGTTTGCACTTTTCCTAATGGCAATGCATACATATGACTTTGACCGATTACTAAACATCGTCAAGGTAGTACGGACCGAAATACCAGCACATACGCAGATTGTTATAAACATCGGCGATTTTGATCTGGTCCAAGCTCTTGAGTTGAAAACAGCTGGCGTGAACGGCGCTTATCATGTGTTACGGTTGCGAGAAGGTGAAGACACAGCTCTCGATCCCACGCAACGCCGACAGACATTTGCTACTATCCGCGACGCTGGTCTTGATTTCTACTACTGTTGCGAGCCTATTGGCCCAGAGCATTCACCCGAGGAGCTTGTTGAGCAGTTGTTTGTGGGAATCGAATACGGCTGCTTCCAACACGCCACAATGCGACGTGTTGCCGTACCGGGAAGTCCATTGGCTGCACGGGGCCAAATCACCGAGTATCGCCTTGCACAGATCACCGCTGTTGTCGCTCTTGCGACGCTTAATTCCCCCAACACAAAAAACTTCGCTGTACACGAACCCAATCTCATCGGACTCACCTCAGGTGCAAATGTAGTCTATGCAGAGACGGGAATTAACCCACGCGATACTGCTGCAGACACTGCCGGAGGTCGTGGCCTTGATATGGCTGCTTGCCGCAAGATGCTCTATGAGGCAGGATTTTCCTCGCTACTTCGTGGTGATGGCAGCCACGTACCGTTGACTTTAGAATACCTGCAGCGGGATCTTCTCGTGCATTGTTGATATATCCCGAAGACAAATAACAGTTGATATGAGGATTACTCTACAAGAACTGCCTGGTGAGAATACATTATAAGGAGTTTAGATATGTCGTCACGAATTGATGAAGCCGAAGAACTGTTCAGTGAAAGATATTCCTGTAGCGAGGCAGTTTTGATGGCTTATGGACCTTCACTCGGACTTGACCGGGAATTAAGCCAGCGTCTTGCACTGCCGTTTGCCGGTGGCCTTGGGCATCTTGCCAAGACTTGCGGTGCTGTGACCGGAGCTATGCTGGTTATTGGTCTCAATGCCCAGAATACGCTTCCCGATGAGATGGATAAACGTATTCAGACATTAGGAGCTGTGCAGCAACTTATATCTGAGTTCACAAAACTCCATGGGACGATAGAATGTTCCGCACTGCTGGGAGTTGATATCAGCACAGAAGAAGGTTATGCGGCTTTTGCGTCCAGTGATCTAATTAATACGCATTGCGCTTGTTTCGTTACAGAAGTCATGGAAATTCTGGAAAATATATTGTCCATGCAAGTCCCGACTACATCTTGATATTCACTCAGCAGCAAAAACACACATTTAGAATTGAGGTAAACAAATGAAGCATTCAAACAATCTCATTAATGTCGTATCCGCAGTGAGTCTTATTCTGGTGATGCTGCTTGGTTTCCAGCCAATTCGTTCAAACGCAGTTGAAATGGAATACGATGCTAACTTGTATTCCGCTGTAACAACATCATCACCAAATTTCTCTTACCACGACTATATAGTCACGTTGAAAAAATTCGTTAATAAAGATGGATTGATAAATTACAAAGGACTGAAGAAAGACCATAAAAGTCTAGACAATTTCCTGCTTACGATGGCACGTTTGGATATTAACACCTATAAGAAATGGGATGAAAAAGCCAAAATAGCATTCTGGAGCAATGCTTATAACTCATTGACGCTCAAGCTAATCATGGATAGATATCCAATTAAAGTCACGACCAAAATTGAACCGGAAGTTCCGGGTACCAGCATCCTGCAGATACCAGACCGTTGGAACACTGTTCAATTCCTTGTCATGGGTAGAAAACTCACCTTGGACCAAATCGAGAACTGTATTCTGCGCGGACAAGACAAAGAAATGGCGGATGAATACGGTCATTTCTATGAACCCCGCGTCCACATGGACATGACGTGTGCGGGAATGAGCTGCCCCCCTCTTCGCCCCGAACCTTACCTTGGGTCAAAACTTGATAAACAGTTGGATGAGCAGACCAGAACATTCCTGGCTAATCCCAGCAATTTCCGAATAGACCGCAGAGCGCGCAAGGTGTACGTGTCAAGAATTCTTGGGGATTGGTTCCCAGGAGACTTTGTGAAAGCATATGCACCCAAGGAAGGCTTCCCAGGACATACCGAAAAGGAGAAAGCGTTTCTGAACTTCTGTGCAAAGCACATTTCAGCGAAGGATGCCCAGTATCTGAAAGAAGGACACTACGATATTTCCGTATTGCTCTATGACTGGACTCTGAACCAGCAGCAATGAGCGAATGTATTCTGGTAGTATGGCGAAAAAACCGGACTACCAGAATTATTGAATTATAGGAGCAGTAACAGGATGGCAATTCATCTCTGTGCACCGAAGAAGACACCAATCTATATGAATAACAGCGCTACATCCTGGCCAAAACCTGCGGGTGTATCCGAGGCAGTTGCAAAAGCCATCGACAGTTGTCCAGCAGTTGGAAGCAGGCAGAGCTTCGCGAAGAAGCCTGACATGTGCCCACTTGGTCCAACAGTTCAGGAATGTCGTGAGCAGCTTGCCAGTTTATTGCATGTTTCTGACCCGTTCCGTATAGTAATCACTTCTAATGTTACACATGCACTAAATATAGCCATCTGGGGTATATGCCGATCACTGCCAGAGGGTGCACGAGTTGTTACATCCGTTGCAGAACATAATTCCGTTCTGCGACCATTGCGACATTTGCAGATCTGCCGCCCGGATATAAATGTGACCTATATCGAACTGGATGAGAGTGGAAATATATCAGAGACTGCATTTCGTGATGCTGCAAAGTCCGGCATTGAACTTGCCATTTTGACACATGCTTCCAATGTCACCGGTCATATATACAATGTTGCTCCCTTGTTTCGATTTGCCAAAGCAGCAGGAGCAATCACAGTATTGGATAGCGCTCAATCAATAGGGCACATTCCTGTATGCCCGGAAGACCTTGCGGCGGACATTATTGCTTTTACCGGACATAAAGGCCTGTATGGCCCACAAGGCATCGGCGGACTTTATGTGTCTCCTGATGTCGAGATAGAGCCTATTTTCGTCGGAGGTACTGGTGCACAGAGTGATTTGGAATATCAGCCTGAAGAGCTGCCTGCTCATCTGGAAGCAGGTACTCCCAATATCCCTGCGATGGCAGGTCTACTTGCAGCATTGCGTTGGCGAGAACTGGAAGGTGTTGAGTTTGAAAAGCATCACAAAGCACTGGCAATTAGGCTGCGAAATGAGTTACGTGCCTTATCTGGCATAACTATATTTGATGATGTAGTGGATGATGAATGGTTGGGCGTCCTATCATTCACTGTTGCAGGACGGGGAGTTGAAGAGATTGGGCGTTTGTTGTTTCAACGCCAGGGGATAATCTGCCGGACTGGTTTGCACTGCGCGCCTTTAATGCACGCGACTATAGGAAGTGGATCCTATGGCACAGTTAGAATGAGTCCATCCGGTTTCAGCACAGAAGATGAGATCGACAAAGTTATCAGTGCGGTAGATAGAATATGCCGTATAAACACGTGAAAGTGAACTGATAAACTTATTACTACGCAGATTGAAAATACAACCTAACACCAAATAGATTAAGGAGACCTGAATTGAAAAAAGTAACAACACAAATCTTCTTCACCATTTTGATTGCGCTGGCTTTACCGGCTGCACTCTGGGCGTTTCCCACGGCTTTAAACCTTGTTCCGACAGCAGACATACTGGGAGCAAATACAATGAGAATTGCCTATGAGTCTGATGGCCATAACCAACCCTTCGACAATCCACATACAGAGTATTTCTATACTCAGATTGGTCTTGGCGGCAAGTTTGAGTTTGGCGCCGACGACTATGATTTCCGTCATATCGCTTATAAAGTTTACAATGCGAAATACCTACTGACGGCTGAGAATGAGATAACTCCAGCAATCGCCATTGGTTTCAAGGATGTATCAGATATTTCCAAGACAAACTATTATGTTGCAGGTTATAAAACCTATGGGAAAGCTAGGCTGCATTTTGGAGGAGAAACACAAGACAGCAAAAGCTGGCTGTTTCTAGGAACAGACTATGTGCTGGCCCATGGTCTATATTTCATTGCAGACTGGCAAACCGGAAAAGGCCGTAATGCCTCAGCAGGTGTTGCCTGGGAAGCAACTAAAGCCATATGTTTCTCTCTATATTTTACAAAGAATAACACTTCATCTTTGAGAGACACATCCGATTACGTTGGTGGTTATGTAGGCTACACATTTCCACTCAAGCAATAAGCAACCGTGCAAATTGGTGAATATTGGGGTTTATATCTCAATATTCGCCAATGAAAGATTGATATCATAAAAAGCTAGCCTGATAATTTAAGCAAGTGAATAAATTCTGATGGATAGTGTTATGGACGAAATATTTAAGGCTCTCGGTGATCCTACCAGACTACAGATAGTACGTATGCTTGCAGAAAATGGTGAGGTTTGTGTTTGCAGGATCGTTGAAGAACTCGGAATGAATCAACCGGCGATTTCTCATCATATAGCGAAGCTTAAGCAGACTAGATTGCTACGCTCGCGCAAGGACGGCCAATGGATTCACTATTCGTTGAATGTCGGTATTATTTATGATGGGCCGTTAGCATTCCTTCTAGAGATAATGGATTCAGCCAGGAAGAATGGTGATGAAACTGCGATAAGTTCCTCCCAGACGACTGAATGAGTAGATTAATAAGGAATGGTCCTGAGATGATTCTTGGCAACAATTCTATTCCATATCCCACGAAAAGATATACACAATGGATAAGTTGATTGTAGTCGAATGCAGAGATGCTATTGAGCTTAATATGGAGTTTTTAAGGATGTTTATGAATGATGAATTCAGATTGTAAAAAAGAAGAAAAAATATCCATCAATATATTGGCATCTACTAATATACATGATATACTAGATCACATAGTATACTCATGGAGGTTATTCGATGCTTACACGAAATAAAGACTTAACAGCATATGCTGGAGAACTGATAGGTACATTCATCCTTGTATTTTTCGGCATTGGTTCTGTGCATGTTGCCAGCCTGACTGATTGTGGAGCCGGGTTGTTGCATGTTGCAGCAGTATGGGGGATGGGAGTATGTGTTGCCATTATGGTTACCGGCCCCATGAGTGGAGCCCATCTCAATCCAGCTATAACACTGGCATTTTTCAAGAATGGTGATATGCCGGGCAGACGGGTCCTTCCTTACATCGTTGCACAGTTTCTTGGTGCATTTATAGCCGCAGTAGCGATATACGGGATATTCTCGGGAATGATATCTCAGTTTGAATCTGCTCACCATATCGTTCGCGGAATGGCTGGAAGCAACCTGAGTGGTTCAATGTATGGTGAATATTTCCCTAATCCCGGAATGGCAAAAGATGGTATGACAGTTGGGCTCATACAGGCAATGATAGCAGAAGCCATCGGTACAATGCTTCTTGCGGTTGCGATTTTTTCAATCGTTCGCTCCAACAAACTTGGAAGCGTGACCTCTACAGCGGTTCCTGTGCTTATCGGTTTATCACTCACTACAATTATCTTCATAGTTGCACCTCTCACACAAGCTGGTTTGAATCCAGCCAGAGACTTTGCTCCCAGGATCTTTGCCTTCTTTGCTGGTTGGGGAAAAGAGGCATTCTCAGTGTCTCCGTTAGCCAGCGTATTGGTATATATACTGGCGCCTTGCATCGGATCAATAACTGGACAGAGTGTCTTCAGAGCAGTAACTAACGCAATAGAAAAAAAAGAGTCAGTTCCGGCAACTGAGACAGCGTAATAATTCTAGACAAATAACACATAACATGCGACACAGTATCTAGTCTTTGAAATATCAACTCAAACACTATTTTTGGAGGAAATAAATGCGAGAATTAATATTAGTTGGTGGATTTCTTGGAGCAGGCAAAACTACTCTTCTATACGGAGCAGCAAAAAATCTTGTAGAACGTGGAAAAAAAGTAGCCCTTATTACAAATGACCAGGCCCCTGATTTAGTTGATACTGAACTCCTCAGAAAAGGTGGATTGGAAGTTGGCGAGATAGCAGGGGGTTGCTTCTGCTGCAGGTTTGACCAGTTGATTGATACCTCTGACAAACTAATTGAAAGCCAGAATCCGGACGTAATCATCGGGGAGCCTGTCGGCAGTTGCACCGATCTCTCCGCTACAGTTCTTCAGCCTATCAAAGACCTTCATGCAGACAGGTTCCATCTTGCACCGTTCAGCGTGTTGACTGATCCTATCAAGCTTGTAGAAGTATTGCATCCTGACAGGGGCACCACCATGCACCCGAGCGCAGCCTACATTTACCATAAACAGCTTGAAGAGGCCGATTACATCATAATCAGCAAGATCGATACACTCAACCCCGCTCAACTGGCATCACTCAAAAGTGAAGTCGCTGCTTCGTTCCCACTGGCAAAGGTGATGGCGATTTCTTCAGAGACAGGTGTTGGAATGGACGAATGGCTGGATGAAATGCTTGCCGGACAAACAGCCGGAACCCACATCATTGAGATCGATTATGATATCTATGCCGAGGGTGAAGCTATCCTGGGATGGTTAAACTGCACGGCTCAACTCACTAGCACAGTGGATGTGGACTGGAAGGCATTGTCTCAGAACATTATTGATAACCTGCATAATGTTTTCAAAGAGAAAAAGGCAGATATTGCTCATCTGAAATTGATTATGTCCTGTCTTTGCGGTGAAAATGTTCTGGCTAACATTACAAATCTAAATGGTGACTCAAAACTTCGTGGCGAACTAACAAGCACCGCAAGAAGCGCCCATCTAACTATAAATGCCAGAGTAGAGATGACACCGGAAGAGCTGAAAGATATCGTAGAGAATACACTCAAAACGAGTATCCCAGCAAACATCGAAGTCGAAATGGAAGATATGGTAAGTCTGAGTCCGGGACGTCCGACACCTACTCATAGATACAAAGAGGTTGTCGGCGCTTAATCGATCCTTGATATCAGCTTAGTATACTCAAAACAAGAGGTGATTTCGATGAATTGCTATGTATGCAATAAACAAGGCAAAGACACACCAGCAGTGGCTATCTGTATAGTATGTGGAATGGCTTTATGCAGAGAGCACCTGGTGCGGGAGGAGCTTCCGGTATGGCAGGATGTGCAGATGGGATTGGGTTCCACACGAACGAAGCTACCGGAAACCTTACCCCGCATATTATGTGCTGAATGCTATCACGCCCTAAACCAGAAACCATAAATATGTCATTCTGACACTGAATTGTGGTGCAGGCTTCCAGCCTGCCTTAAGCTCAGGTTTCTTAGAATGAACGAAGGATCTGCTTTATACGACTGATCGTAATGAAAAGCAGATCCTTCATTTCATTCAGGATGACAAAACCACCATTAAATATATTCTACAACCACCAACTTACCGAGTTTCTCCAACTTCGCTGTTATCAATGGAACTATTGCCTGGCGGGTTAATATGCCTCTTTGCCTAAAACTGATATCTCCGGTTGCGGGGTTTATTGCTGATCCAACCAGTAAGTTGATACGGTCGGCGTCTTTTAAAAGCTCATGCAGCTCTGTGACTCCACTCTCTTCATCGAAGGCTTCTGCATCTTCATCCAATACATTGTAAACCTGGTTCAATGTTACTGCTCCCTCGGTGACTAGGTCGACATTTTCTATGAATGATCTTGGTGGTGCCAGTAGACTCTGAGGGGTTGGTTCCATAACGACCTGGACTCCCAGAGCTCGAGCGACTACCTGAGCCGTTGTGCCTCCGCAGACGACCTTCGAACCCTCCATTAGCATAAACCTGCGCACGGTCTCATGGTCCTTATCTCTTCTGGTAGGTGGACCAGTGAGGATATTGACAGTTCTCCCGCGTCTGCAGTAAGCCAGAGCCGTTGTACAATCATCACCAAGTTTTCGTCCCCACAGCTTTTTGGCTTCTGCAACAACCTGGTCCGGGATCTCTCTTGGTGAATATCCTCCGGTAACAAGTGCCTGGATGTGACGGCTGATACCATCCACTCCCCAGCCTGAAGGTAACCCAGATCCGAGACCAGCCTGTGATATACCATCACTGCAGATAAGTATCCCTTCACCCGGGTCCAGATGGCAGTTAGCCTCGTGGATAAGTGAGTTCTCCATATTTACGGTCCTGGTTTTCAGGACATTTGAATACTTGTGAGTTACAAGCAAAGGTTCCGGCATTTCGTAGGAAAGCACACTGGTCACGCCGTCGATCAGTACTCTAACAACCGTGAACACAGCATATGGCAAGTCAGTGCCCATTGCCTGGTTCATTGTCTGAGCTACACTTGAGAAAGCTTTGCGCAGTGAATACCCATTGCGCAGAAGTTCCAGTACACGGGAAACGCACATAGTAGCAGCGATATTCGCCTTTACGCCCGATCCCAGTCCATCACTGACCACCAGGGTGGTGTGTGCAGGCGTTCGCTCCCAGCCGATCACATCACCACATGGAGTTCCCGTCCGCTTGGAAATCTGCTGAGAGTCTATTTCGACGTGTATGTATCCCATATGCTCTTTCTTCCGTCTTCCGGATCCTGGGAATCTTCATCTGACAGAGTCATCAGCTTTTCCAGCAGTTGCTCACTTCTGGCGGTATTTTCACCCAGATATTTAGCCAGCGTCTGGGCCATACTTATCTGGTGCTCCAGGAGTTCCTTAGCCTGGGTTGCTGTCTGCACACGCAAGGAATCAAGCTGCTCTTTGTCGGCTTTCATCTTCGTAATGTCTATGAATATTCCGACGTACTGCTTTTCGTGCGGAAGTTTATATAACATCTCACGGCTGACTATACCATATCGGTCGTGCTTTACAGTTACTTCCAGCCTGTCATCATCACCGGTTACCAGTCGTTCAAATGGGTCAGGGTCCATCAGGTAACTTATAGGCTTTCCGCAGATGGCCTCCGAACACATAAAGAAGTCACGGAATGCCTGGTTCATACTGAGTATATTTAGATGCTCATCCAGTATTACGATACCATTAGGACTGTTAACAAGTATTTTATCCGTCCGGGCTTCGGCCAGACGCTTCATATAAGGAATGCACATTTCAGGTTCAGCCATTCCCTGCACAACTGCAATTGCTTTATCCCTGCAAGACGCATATCCGCAGGCTCCACAGTTGAGCTGATTCTCAGGTGATGCTTTCCCTGTTTTGTCCAGGACTTCCATTATCTGGGCTTCTGTGACATCCTCACCGGTATCGACAGCGCAGACCTTAAAGGAAGTGTTGAGGACGGTTTGGGTGTCATCTACATCGGGAGTGCGGCCTGGATGGCTGGTTGCATAGTTCAAAACATCGTGTCGCCTGCCATACAAATTGGAATTCGCTTTTATTGCCGGACCATTGACGCACCCCTGAGAGCAGAACAAGGGTTCAATAATCACACAGTTACCGGGTTGGTTTGCAGATTTCAGTGCTTCTTGCATTTCGTTGTATCCGCTGACTGCAAGAACCTGTGAATCAAAAGAGTCAGTGCTGATGCATGCGGTTTTCAGACTGCCACCGGCAAGTGGATATAATCTTGAATCACCTTCGGGTTGGTCGTCAAAGGAGCTCTCTTCCAATGCAGTAAAACTAATACCTTCACGCTCAAGCCAAATAGTCAGTTCAGCAAATGTCAATACACAGTCAACCAGTCCACGGGCTTCAGGGCGTTCAGCTTCACCCTTTTTAGCAACACAAGGGCCGATGAATACAACTTTTGTACCCTCACCCAGTTTCTCTTTCATCATTCCTGCGTGGGCAAGCATTGGAGAGAAAATGGGGACAAGTAAGTCTGCGTTTTCGGGTCTGTACTTCTCAACAAAACTTACAACTGCCGGGCAGGAAGTGCAGACATGGGATTGGTCCGGTCTGGCGGAGGTGTATCGAGCGGTCTCTACCGAGACATGATATGCCCCTACAGCTGTTTCGGAGACATATGAAAAACCAAGTCTGCGAAGCGCTGATGGAAGTCTCTGGCGTTCCCATTCAGAGAACATAGCCACAAATGAAGGAGCAATGCTGGCAGCGGTCTTTCCGGGACTTTTTAGGAGGGCTATGGCCTTCTCAGTATCATCCCTGAAAGTCTTAGCTCCCTGTGGACACTCACGCACGCATGTGCCGCAAGTAATACAGCGGTCCGGCTCAACGTAGGCCTGACCATCTTTCATACGGATAGCTTTGACCGGGCACACCCGGAGGCATCGGTAACAGTCCCGGCAATGCGCCTTGTTCGTATAAACTACCTGTCCAGCACTCTGTGGCATACTACACCTCATATGGAAATCAGTGTTAGGTTTGATGTAACAGTTCAGTGTTGTGAGTATTGCGCAGCTAATTCCCCCTTTGAAGGGGGGTAGGGGGGATGTGAATCCAAGATTAATGAATGTGAATAGACCAACAATTACATCCCCCTGCCCCCTTCAAAGGGGGAATTAGTTGGTTGCACACTTGATTGCCGATAATTCTGAACTGTTACAGTTTGAAATCCGTTCACTCTGAGCTTGTCGAAGGATGCAAAATCATAACCCCGCGCAGAATGCAATATCCTGCGCGGGGGATCAAACGCAACGGCTTTTACTTAGCCGCTGCGATAGCTCTTTGTCTTTCCAGCGCTTCAACTGCCTTCTCGAAAGTGCACTTTTCAATGACCTCATCGCCGACAGCAATCGTAGGTCCACGGTCGCACATCTCGAAGCAGAATGTAGCTCTGATGTCCACATCGTTCTGCAGACCCTGGTCTTCAACGAACCTTACCAGCAGCTGGAGCAGGTTCTGTGAACCTCGTACCATACAACTGGTTCCAACGCATACGCTGATCTGCAGCTTATCGTCTTCAGCTCCGCCCAACAGGTCAAGATCAGTATCGGATATTCTCTTCCTGCTGTGATAGGAAGTATGAAGCAAGTGATGGGCTTTTTCACCGCCGATTTCCCCCAGGTTCTTTGCATATGTCTCCGTAACCAGGTGGTTGTCCTGAGATTTGTGGAACTCGAGCATCTTGTCTGTCTCACGCAGACCTTTGGCTCGGAGCTGCTTGGCAGTAACATCTCTGGTTACCGGTTGACCGGCACCGCCCACGCATCCATCAGGACAGCTCATAATCTCAACTATGTCGTAATCTGCTTCTCCAGCTCTGACTTTTTCAGCGATCTTTCGTGCATTCGAAAGGCCGTGGACTACACATAGTTTGAGTGTCTGTCCGGCAACGGTGGCTGATGCCTCACGGATACCTTCTTCACCCCGGACCTGCTTGAAATCAACCGAATCAAGCGTCACTCCGCTGACTTTCTCAACTGCATATCTAAGCACAGCTTCGGTAACACCACCGGACATTCCGAATATAACTCCGGCGCCGGTTTTGAAACCGAATGGCATGTCCAGTGATTCAGGTTCCAGTTTGTTGAAGCGCAGTCCGCTCTCTTCAATCATTAAGGCCAGTTCCTGGGTGGTGATTACGTGGTCGACATCCTTAATCCCATTGTGCTCGAACTTAGCCTGTCTGGCTTCGGACTTCTTAGCTGTGCACGGCATGATCGATACAACCACCAGGTCCTTCACGTCAATACCAAGTTTTTCCGGAAGCATATCCTTCGCAAGTGAACCAAACATCTGCTGAGGAGATCTGCATGAAGACAGATTAGCCATCAGTTCAGGATAGTATTGCTCCACTGTCTTGACCCATGCAGGGCAGCAGGATGTAAAGATAGGCAGGTTTTCACCGGATGCTTTACGTCGCAGGAACTCATTTGCTTCTTCAATGACTGTCAGGTCAGCAGCAAATGAAGTATCATATACCTGCTTGAATCCCATAGTCTTGAGAGCAGCGGTAATCTGTCCTGTTGTTATTGTCCCCGGTTCCTGGCCGAACTCTTCTCCCAGAGCAACTCTGACTGCCGGGGCGATCTGTGCAACGACTGTTTTTTTAGGGTTGCTCAGGCTCTTCCATACATCATAAATTTCGGATTTAGGAGTCAGCGCACCTGTCGGACAAACGCTGGCGCAGAGTCCGCAGTTTACACACTCGACCTGGCTGAGATTTTTGCCAAAAGAAGGTTGAACGCAGCTGGTAGCACCTCGTGAAGCAAAATCAATCGCTCCAATTCCCTGAATCTCATGACAGGCTCTCACACAGTCTCCGCACAGCACGCACTTGTTAGGATCACGCACTAATGCCGCTGATGATTTGTCCACATTCTGCGGCTTGTGAGTCGATTTGAACCTGACTTCACGGATACCAAGCTTTCGGGCAAGACTCTGGAGCTGGCAGGATGCGCTCTTGGGGCATGTGGGACATGAATTGTCGTGATTAGCGAGCAGCAGTTCCACAGCAATCTTCCTGATCTCGCGGATCTCCTGCGTGTTGGTGCGGACTTTCATTCCTGTGGTAGGATTGGTTGAGCAGGACGCAACTACGCCCATGCCTTCAACATCTACCAGGCAGAGTCTGCAAGCACCGTATACGCTCAGATCTGAGTGATAACAGAAAGTCGGAATCTCAATACCCGCCTTCCGGCTCAGTTCCAGCAGATTGCGCTCTCCCTCTATGAGAACTTCTTTTCCATCGATTGATACATACTCATTCTTGCTCATAGTTATACCCCAGTCACGGCGTTGAACTTACAGGCTTGTGCGCAAGCGCCGCACTTGATGCACAGATCGGCATTGATGACATGTGGTTTCTTAACTTCACCGGTAATGGCTTTGACCGGACATTTGCGGACACAGGCTGTGCATCCACGGCACAATTCCGGATCAATCTCCGGAGTCGCCAGAGCTTTACACTGTCCAGCAGGACAACGTTTCTGGTTGACGTGTGCCTCATACTCAGATCGGAACTGCCTGAGTGTTGAAAGGACAGGATTCGGTGCTGTCTTGCCAAGTCCACACAGTGAACCAATGCGCACTGCCTTCGCAACCTTCTCCAGTAGTTCCAGAGTCTCAGGTGTTGCGCGGCCTTCGGTGACATCGTCCAGAAGAGCCAGCATCTGCTTGGTTCCTTCACGGCACAGTACACACTTGCCACAGGATTCGTTCTGGGTGAATGTCATAAAATACTGAGCGATTTTCACCATACAGGTCTGCTTGTTCATAACAACCAGACCGCCGGATCCAACCATCGCTCCAACGCTTTTTAAGGAATCGAAGTCAAGAGGCAGGTCCAGGTTCTCTTCTGTCAGACAACCGCCGGACGGTCCACCTATCTGTACAGCTTTGAATCCTTCACCGGTTACATTGCCCGCGTCGTCAATAACACCGCCGCCGATGTTATAAACCACTTCTCGCAGTGTCGCGCCGAACGGTACTTCAATCAGTCCAGTGTTGACTACGTGGCCGGTCAATGCGAATGTCTTGGTGCCGGGTGAGGTTTCAGTTCCGAGTTTTCGGAACTCAATGGCTCCCTCTGAAATAATACGTGGAACGCTGGCCAGGGTCTCAACATTGTTGATAACCGTCGGTTTGCCGAAAAGCCCGCTCTGTGCAGGGAACGGAGGCTTGGGCTGCGGCATACCGCGCTTACCTTCAATGGATGCGATCAGTGCAGTCTCTTCACCGCATACAAATGCTCCAGCGCCTTCCATGACGTGCATCTTGAGGCTCAGTCCTGTCCCGAAGATATCATCTCCCAGGACTCCGATGTTCTCCGCATCGATAACTGCTTTACGAATACGGGCAACAGCCAACGGATACTCAGCACGGACATAGACGTATCCTTCGTCTGCTCCAACCGCTCTGGCAGCAATCATCATTCCCTCGATTACACTGTGAGGATTGCCTTCCATAACAGACCGATCCATAAAAGCTCCCGGGTCGCCTTCATCACCATTACAGATGATGTATTTCTTGGCACCGGGTTGTTTGCGGGTCAGGTCCCATTTCCTACCAGTCGGGAAACCTCCGCCTCCACGGCCTCTAAGACCGGAGTGCAGGAGTTCTTCGCAGACTGCCTGGGCAGACATTTTGGCATATGCCATCTGGGCTGCGCTGTATCCGCCATTATGTATATATTCCTTGATATCTTCAGGATCAACATGTCCGCATGCCTTGAGGACAGTCCTCGCCTGGAGTTTATAGAACGGGATATCTTCGTTGCCCCTGCAGTGTGTGCCTCTGAGCGGATCTACATATAGAAGCCGGTCAATCAATTCATTGTTGACCAGCGTTGCTCTAACGATCTCTTCAACGTCCGTAGCGGTGACTTTGGTGTACAGAATGTTGTCCGGTTCAATCGTGACGAGTGGGCCCATCTGACAGAAACCCTGACAACCACTTTTGGAAAGGTGTAGTGAGTTATCTTTGCTTTCTTCCCGCAGTTCGATAACCACATTGATACCGGCCTCAGATATTGCTTTTCGCAGGGCATCTATAACCTTGAGTGCTCCATTTGCAACACATCCGGTTCCAGCGCATACTACTACTCTGCGGGTTATTGGTGCAGAGGCTTTATCGTATTCGGCAGCTATGGCCTCCAGGTTTACAGTGGCGACTTTGGCTGTGCTCATTTATTTGCCTCCTGCTCAGCAACAATTCCATCGACTACAGCGACAGCCCGTTCCGGGCTGATCTGACCGTATACATCGTCGTTGACAACCATAACTGGTGCCAGTCCGCAGGCTCCAAGACAGGAGACAGTCTCAACAGTGAACAGCATATCGGGAGTAGTGGGCATTGCAGCCGACAATCCAAGGCGTTTGCGCAGTGCTTCAAGGATTGGGATGGATTTCTTAACGTGACAAGCAGTCCCATCGCAGAGCCTTATGACATATTTTCCTTTGGGGAAGAGAGTAAAGTGTGCGTAGAATGTTGCAACGCCATATACTCTGGCTGGAGGCAGCCCAATGGAGGTGGCAACATAGTTTAGAACCTCTTCCGGCAGGTAGCGATATTCATCCTGAACCTGCTGCAGAATAGGTATGAGTTTGGTAGGGTCATTGTTGTTGTTTGCAAGTATGTCGCATACTTTTTCGAAGTGTCTGATCCGGGTCAGTGTTTTAGGCATTGCAGTTACTCCGGTTAGCGTACGTGGGCAGCCGACAGACAGCCCTTTTATTGGTTGAAAGTGAATACGGTGATCTCAATAAGTCAGTGGTCGTGAGTGACGACACGTCGGAGGGTTACTTCGGGATTAAGATAATCCCGAAGTATTGAGAACTCACCTGTTAGTGTATTTGCTGGCGAACAGAATGTATCGTCAGGATTTTACAAGCTCTGCGACTGCTCTTTTTGCGGAGAGTGCCGCCATGCTGGCTGCTATGTCCAGGTTTTCAATGGTCACGTCCTCTGGGACATCAATTCTCTCGTGGGTGAAGTTCCAGATAGCTTTGACTCCGGAAGCAATGAGAGTGTTGGCCATATCCTGGGCCTGGGGGCCTGGAACAGCGAGTATGCCGATGTGGACGTGCATCCTGTGTGCCAGGTCGGGCAGTTTGTCTACTGCAAGGATTTCTTTGCCTGCGATCTCTTCACCTACTCGGTCTGTATCGGTGTCGAAGACTGCCAGGACGTCGAGTCCACAACGTTGCTGCATATAGGGATTCTCCATGAGGGATTCCGCGACTCCGTTGGCGCCTACAAGGAAAGCGTAGGTCGGGTCATCCCATCCAAGGAAACCTTCAATTGCTGCGATCAGTGTGTCTACTTGATATCCGATCTTTGGCGTGCCGTGAGCACCTGCAGAGGAGAGATCTTTGCGAATCTGTGTCGGATCGAGCCCCAGTTCTGCTGCAATATGTGTACATGATACATATTCACGGTTTTTGGCCTGAAGAAGCTTCAAAAATCGCAGGTATGATGGTAGTCTTCGGACGGTAGGCATAGGTGCGGATTTGATCTGTTGGTCTTTCATAATAACTCCTCCTGATATAGGAAAACGTTTGGTATATAGGCGTTCCAATTGATAATAAACATCTCGGAATATAAATACAGAAAACCGCTTTAAATAGTATGAACTTAATTCTATTGATTGCATTGTATCGATAAGCGGTTCTCTTTATATATATTACCTCACTTCTCCGCGGGTGTCAACAAAAATCGTTAGAATGATAGCAAATAATTTTGTAAAATTGGAATACGGCGCTAAAACAAGATGATTGTAGTCCGCAATAACTAGTATTGTTGACGAAAATGCTCGCATATCCTCAGGTATTTCTGCGTAGTTGTTAGCTGCATAACAATAAAGATGTACTTAATTAATTGGATGACATAGCATTTACAAACAGTAGTCGATATAGTCTATTCGCACGTAAATGATGTCTGGATATACACAGTTGAAATAACAGCAGGAAGAACAAACTATTTTGTTGAAACTAACAACAACAAAATGTCCGGAGGATTCTGTATGAATAAACTTATTTCAGCAATAGCATTGATAACTGTGTTGCTTGTGCACCCAGTGTTTGCTCAACAATTCTCTACAAAAGGTAAGAAAATCATAGAATATGGATGGGACGTTCAGACGCCATCATATATCAGAGATAACATTAAGACCATCGAGAAATTCCCGTTCGATGGAGTGGCTTTTCGTTTGGATCACTGTTCAGCATTCGATACGGCACTGTGGACAAAAAAGGATCTGCAGCCCAATCTGGATGCTATCAAACAGATCAAATCCAAAAAGCTCACGAGCAATTTCCTTATCCTCTACTCTGCCACACCGGACATGGATTGGTTTAATGATGCTCAGTGGAAAAACATACTTGAAAATGCTAAAAGTACTGCTTCTATAGCCAGAGCCGGCAAGTGTGAAGGGATTATATTCGACCCCGAAGCCTATGGCAGAGATCCCTGGGTCTATCCAAAAGAGTTTGGCACTAGACCGTTCCCTGAAGTTTCTGCTCAGCTGCGTAAAAGGGGCAAACAGTGGGTTCAGGCCCTTCAACACAACTGGCCAAATATGAAGCTTCTGCTTTTTTTCTTCAGTCCAAACCAGGACACTACCCTTGGAGCATTCTGCAATGGATTAATCGAAGGCGCCAGAGGCAATGTCAAGATTATTGATGGAAATGAGAGTTCCTATTACTACACTGATTTCAACAATTATGTGGAAGACTGGAAGCGGATGACTGAAACGGGGTATAGCCGGATCGATCCGAAACTCAAAAAGCAGTTTAAGAAACATTTTCAACCCGGAATGGCTTTATATGTTGACCAGTCACTCGCCTTACGTGAACCTGGTGCAACGTTCTTGAGCTACTACATGAAACCTGAAGACAGACTCAAATACTTCGAATCTACCGTCTACTGGGCACTGAAATCCACCGATGAATATGTGTGGTGTTATAGTGAAAGACTGACCTGGTGGGATGGCACATTCCCGAAAGGCGCAGATGATGCCATACGAAATGCACAGAGAAAACTGGAAGCTGGACAAAGTCTTGGGTTCTCCCTTGAGCCCATAGTCAAGAACGCAACCAGAGACCGTGAAGAAGCAATATCCAAAAACGTTCAAAAGCTTTCTGAAGATATCTATCGCATCCCACAGGGCATGTCCGCCCCAGTTATTGACGGCAAACTGGACGATCCACTCTGGCAGAAGGTAAAACCTTTGGCGACTTTTGTCCCGCCGGCAGCTATCACCGGAGGCACAGCGCCTGTGAAGACTGTCGCACAGGTCACTTATGACGATACTAACCTCTATATGTCCGTCTCCTGCCAGGAGATCAATATGAGCCAGATATCAGTAGCTGGAACCACGAAGGATTCCGATGTTTGGCGGGGAGATACTGTGGAGATATTTATCAGCACTGGATCTGGAACTCCATACTCATACAGGCATTTCATGGTCAACCCGAACAATGCGCAATGGGATGGCACCGCACCGCCATTCGGCAATGATGTCGCCTGGAATGCTGATTGGAAAAGCGGAGTCTCAAAGAACGCAGATTCCTGGACGATCGAAGTAGCAATCCCCTGGGAGGCTATCGGAGGCAAACCAGCACCGGGTTCACTGAAATATGCAAACATCTGCAGGCAGAGCACTCAGAGCGGCTGGGCATCCTGGTCCAGCGTAATAGAAGGCTTCCTTGATGCCGCCAGATTCGGCCAGTGGGTATTCAAAGACTGATGTTCCCAGGAGAAACAAAAACTCAATCTCCACTGTATAGTGCAAAACCCAATTCCCCCTCGGCGGAGCGCACAACCAATTCCCCCTTGGCGAAAGGGGTAGGGGGGATTGAACTATTCTGCGGGAACGTCTTATTACGATAAGTTGATAATTTTGCACTGTCAAGAGTTCCCGCAGCTACGTAGGGTGTAGGGGGATTGACCAACGGGATCGCTGGATTTTAGCATAAGGAGCTCAAGCAATGAAAAAACTACTTGTAGTATCCACTATCGCATTAGCTTATCTGCTGTTGGCTACACAAGCATACTTGCAACAGTTCTCGAATACCGGTAAAAAACTTATCGAGACCGGCTGGGATATCCGCGAGCCTGCATTTCTCAAAGCCAATTCTGCAAAAATGGAGCAGTACCCGTTTGACGGGCTCATTTTCAGACTGGAAAACTACAATCAGGCGTTCGATACCAACCCGTGGCCTGAAGATAAGCTCAAACCGATGGAAGCAGATGTAAAAGCAATCAAGTGGCACAAGTTCAATAGCAACTTCATGCTGCTTTATGCTGCAAATGATTCCGGTATGAACTGGTTTGATGATGCTCAGTGGAAGACGATATTGGGGAATGCCCGTAAATATGCCCGCATCGCCCACTCAGGCAAATGCGCCGGCATCATATTTGATCCGGAAGCATATGGAAAAGATCCCTGGATATTTCCAGGAGACTACCCAAACAAGACATTCGATGAAGTCACTGCTCAGGTTCGTTTGAGAGGTAAAGAGTGGATCCGGGCTCTCCAGCAAAACTGGCCGAATATGCACCTGCTGCTCTACTATTATGAACCCAGCCAGTCAGAGAACAAGGGATATACGTTCGGAGCGTTCTGTAATGGACTATTGGAAGGTGCTGGCCCGAACGTCAAGATCATCAATGGTAATGAAGGTTCCTATTATCATACAGACTCTCAGAGTTATATAAACGACTGGAAGAATATGAGGGTGAAAGCTCTCAATAAAATCGATCCCAAACTCAAAGCTAAATATAACAGGACGGTTCAGGCTGGTATGGCATTATATATGGACCAGAGCCTGGCGCTGCGTCCTCCAATGGGGCAATACATCAGTTACTATATGACCCCTGAAGACAGGCTGAAATACTTCGAGCACTCGGTCTACTGGGCGATGAGGACTGCAGATGAGTATGTCTGGTGTTACAGCGAACGTCTGAATTGGTGGGATGCTGAATTCCCAAAAGGAGCAGACGATGCTATCCGCACTGCAAGAAAGAAGCTGGAAACAGGTGAGAGCCTGGGGTTCACACTGGACCAGCGTGTCCAGTATGCTTCAAGACTACGTGCTGAAGCTCTCGCTATGCAGATGCAGAAACTGTCAGAAACAATCAGTCGCATCCCCCAGGATGTGTCAGCTCCGAATATTGATGGCAAGCTGGACGATGCAATATGGCAGAAGACAAAACCACTGGCTGCCTTTGTCCCGAGTGCACCGGTTGCTATCAGCGGAGGAACTATCTCGGCTCAGACAACAGCTCAGGTAACTTATGATGACACAGATATTTACCTGGCTATCAAATGCTGGGAACCAAATATGGGTCAACTTGCCATAGTTGGAGAAACAAAGGATTCTAATGTCTGGGCTGGCGATATCCTTGAGATGTTCCTAAGCACAGAGTCAGGCACTCCATATAACTATCGGCACTTCATGGTCAATCCGAACAATGTTCAGTGGGACGGCGCAGCTCCACCAGCCAGCAATGATGTCAGTTGGAATGCAGACTGGAAAAGTGCGGTTGTAAAGAATGCCGATTCCTGGACAATTGAAGTCGCTATCCCCTGGTCAGCAATCGGAGGTAAACCAGCTTCAGGCGCTACCAGATACGCCAACATCTGCAGACAACGCAGCGGAAGAGAGTTCAGCTCCTGGTCCAGCGTCTTCGAAGGCTTCCTCGACCCCGCCACCTTCGGCCAGTGGGTGTTCAAAGACTGATTTTTCACATGAGAAATAGATAAATGTAATATTCGCCTTTGAAATGCGTAAAACCAATTCCCCCTTGGAGAAGGTGGTAGGGGGGATTGACCGACACAAGCACAACTCGTGCCGTGAGGATCAATCTCCCTAACCCCCTCGCCAAGGGGGATTAAGCTTTATGTTTCTTTGTAAAGTTAAAATGTGTTATAAAACTTTATTCAGTTTCCCCCTGTTCAGCCAACTCCTTAACGTCCCACTTGACTATCTTCAAGTCCAGCACACATATCGCATAAATAATCGGGACCAGCAGCAGGGTGACAAATGTCGCAGCAGTCAGTCCGCCTATCTGGGCGTAGCACATAGGCTCCCACAATGGTCCTCCATGAGTAGCCAGCGGAAACAGAGCAATTACGGTAGCTGCAACGGTTATCATTACCGGTCTCAAACGCTGGATTCCGGCATCGATTACAGCTTCCCTGAATGGTTTACCAGCTTCCTGCTGTTCCTCAATGAAGTCAAACAACACGATAATGTGACTCACAATTACTCCTATCAAACTCACCACACCCAGGAACGCCATAAAACCAAATGGAGCGTGCAATACCCATAACAATGCCAGTGCTCCTACGACTCCATATGGTATTGCAGCAAACACAATGAATGGTTTGATCGCGTGTTTGAATTGGAATACCAGTGACAGATAGATCATTCCGGCAGAAATAAGCAAGACAGTTAACAGTTCAAGGAATCCGCTCTTCTGTTCTGCTTCTTCACCAGCAATACGCATGTGGTAACCGATAGGCAGGTTCGTCTCAAATTCTGCAAGCCTCGGTCGGATGGCTTTCATAACTTCGGATGGCAGATGCCCATCCTTTGGGAAGCAGGATACAGTGATAGTGCGGAACTGATTGATCCGTCGTATCTTTCTGGTCTGCAACCCATAGTCTATCTTTGATACCTGCCTCAGTGGGACTTTGTTTGTCCCCATCAGAGAATATACATACAGGTTTTCTATATCGGATAGTTGGGATCTTTCGTCCATCCTGAGCCGGGCAACCACGGGTATCTGTTTGTCATTTTCCCTCAGAACAGTGACTGGATATCCGTACATTCCCAGTGAAGATGCTGCTGCTACGTCCAGATTAGTTATCCCGGACATATTGGCCCGGTCTGAATCCGTCTGAAGCTTAACTGCAAACTCAGGTTCTCCCCAGTCATCTCTGATCCTTGCAGAGAGAGGTGATGTTCTGAGAATACCCTTGGCTTGTTCAGAAAGCTCCCGCAGCTTAGTCATATCTGAACCGGATATTTCGAATGCAACAGGCACACCGACAGGTTTTCCGGTTTCCAGCTGCTTAACATCGACCCTGGCACCGGCCATTTTTGCAGACAAAGCATCCTGGAGTTCATCTACCAACAACCGTGTATCATGCCTGTCCTTGACTTCAACAATTACCTGTGCGTAATTTGTCTGCTGCAGCACCGGTTCCACAGAGAACCAGAACCGCGGCCCTCCGCCTCCGACAAATGTAGCCAGCGACTTCAGCGTGGTTTCCTTCCTGCCGTGCTCTTTCGAGAAATCCTCAACCGTCTTCTCTATGATTTTTTCAGCTCTTTTCGCAGCCTGGTTTGTGGCTGAGAAAGTCGCGTCCTCAGGCAGCCAGATGTCTACATAAGAAAGATATGACAGGTCTTTCGGGAAGAACTGCTGCTTCAGTTGTGAAAAGAAGAACCCACCCGCGATTAGCAGCACCAACGAACCTATCAGCACCTTCCACCTGTGGTCTATTATATAATTAACCAGCCTGAAGTAGAACGCGCCGAATCCTTTGGTATGTCTCTCCTCAATACTCATCTCCTTGCCGGGTTTCATAATGTAGAATCCCAGAAAAGGAATAAATGTAGCAGAGACTATTCTGGCAGCTATCAGTGAACAAGCTATAACCACCGGTAAACTGTAAAGGAACTTCCCCACATTGCCGGATAGAATCAGGAATGGCAGGTAGGCGACGATGTTGGTGAGTGTCGCATAGAACATTGCCTTCCCCAGCTTGGTAGGCCCAAGCCATGATGCCACGTCAATCGGATGTCCCTTGGAAAGTTCCCGCTTAATTGCATCCCCTGCCACAACCGGCACATCTACAAGTAGACCGAGGGCCACGATAAGCGTTGCAATGGACACCTGCTGCAGGTCGATATGAAGCACATTCATCATGCCGAATGTCATGAATAGAGTTATCGGGATCGATAGCGCCATCAATATGGCCGACCGCCAGTCCCAGAACCCTATCAGGGATACGATTACAACCAGTATGATTGCTTCATAAAGGCTTTTCATAAACAGGTCTACATTTTCAGTGACCTGTTTGGGCTGGTCTGATGTGCGAACAAGTATAAGATCTTCCGGTAGATGGGCTTTGATCTCCTTGAGCTTCTCATCTACTTCCTTACCGAACTGACCTATCTGCTTATTTGAACGCATTTGAACAGCCAGAGTAATCGCCCGGTTACGCTGCCAGTTTCCACTGCTGTCCTTTGTAACCAGGTAGTTTAAATATCTTGGATTTTCATAGCTGCGGACGACATCAACCAGGTCCCGAAGATACAGGGGAGTCCCGTTTTCCACTACAGGCACCAATACCCCTCCGATGTCTTTTTCAGACTTAAACTCACCGCTGGGATCTATGGCAATATTCTTACCGCCTGCATCCAGCGATCCGCCCTGCAGACTGATATTTCGGGCGTTCAGGATGTCAGGGAGCCGCGAGGGTTGGATCCCATATGAAGCCAGTCGCTCCTGTGAGTAAAGCAGGTTGATCTGCTCACCCAGTCTACCGCTTCTTGTTACCTTGGATACCAGGTCAACAGTCTTCAGACTGCGCTCGATGTATCCGGTCATGTCATCCATCTGCTTATATGAATACTTGTCACCGGCTACTGTTTTCAGCGCAGTTTTGGTCTCTTTCGGATCTCTAATTATCACCGGCTGCCAGGCATCCGGATTGATCTCAGATATTTGCAATTTGTTTCGAATGAAATCCTGAATCGATTCATTGATCACGGAATCCGACTGAATTGTATACCCGTCGATGCCGATGAATCCGGGCCCTTCAAACCTTAGCATACCGTTGATCAATCGAGTCGACTGTGCGTGTTCAATATATTTGTCGATAGTATCGTGAAGTATGCTTACCGATGTAGACTGTGGGACGCACATTACTATAGATATAGGTATCTGGAAACCTGTTATAGCATGTTTTGTTCTGGTTTGTTGTATAGTTTTTTCTATCTGAGAAGCCCGGATCGATATCTCTACATCGTTGACCTTTGGACTAGCGACAGTCAGCATAAGGGCCGCTGTATCTCCGAAATCCCTTACAAAGTTTACCAGTCCTGCATTCTGTGGCAGGTCCTTGAGAGAATTGAGGTTAAGAGCTATGTCATCCAGCTCTATCTTCGTATCCACAACACTGTCATCTATCTCACAGAAAACGATTGATAGTCCGTCTCTGGAGATTGATTCTATCTTCTTGATAGAAGCATTCTTGCCGATTGTCTCTTCAACCTTTTTCGTAACCAGCTGTTCGACTTTTTCAGCGCTGGCTCCGAACCATGGTGTTATGGCAACTGCTTTCCTAACCAATACTTCAGGATCCTTGCGTTGAGGCATGTTATTGTATGCAAAGATACCCCATATACACGTAGCTATAAGAAGCACCCAGGCAAACTGTCTGTTCTCTACAAAAAAACGGGAGACATTATGGGTGGTCTCGATCAGTTTATTGTCCTTGTTATTCTCCATACCAACACCTTACTCCCACTTACTCTACAATGCTTACCGTGTCACCGTCATTAATCAATGTCGATCCATTCGATACTACCCGGTCGCCGATGGACAGACCTGATTTGACTGCGATAGTATTACCCAGAGTCTCACCCAGTGTGATCTCCCGGGCGTGAACTACAGTCTTTTTTCCTTCATTCTGCACCACAAACACAGCATATGATTCGTTGTTTCCTGGCGAACGGACAACCGCAGAGAGCGGTACAACGGCAATATTGGACACTGCCTTTGCTTTCCCAAGTTCCACTTTAGCTATCATTCCAACTTTTAAAGCTCTGCCCTGGTTTGGAACAGACACTTCAACTTGAAAAACGTGACTCCTGGCATCTGCTGCAGGAGATATTGCAGTGATTTTGCCGGTGAAATGTATGTTCTCGTAGGCTTGTGTAACGATATCAACGCTGTTACCTACACGCAGTTGTGAGAGTGCAATATCAGGAACTCCAAACATCACTTTGACAGTGGAATCATCAGCCAGCACAAAACCTGGAGTGCCAGGACCTACCAATGCACCAAGCTCCACATTTCTCTTCAGGACAATTCCGTCCATCGGGGCCTTTAGACTGGCATCACCAAGCGGTGTCTGAGCTTGAATAAGTTGCGCTCTAGCTGCTCGGGTTCCTGCAGCGCTGGCATCAACCTGTGCCCTGGCTCCGTGCACTGCTGCACTGGCTACTCGACGCTGAGCTTTTGCACTCGTAATGACGGCTTCAGTTTGTGCAATAATCGCCTTGGTCTGGTCCATACGAGACTTGTTGGCTTCTATCTGTACCCTGGCTTGTTCGATTTTAGTATGGGCTACATTCACTTGTTCTTTTGCAGCTTTAACTTGAGCTTCTGCTACTTTTAACTGCGCCTTTGCCGCATCATAGTCCGACCTGGTTAGACTCTTGGTCGCGTATAACCTGTCTGCGCGAGAAAAGTCACCATCGGCTTTTTCCTTGCCTGCTTCAGCCTGTTCAACCATGGCATCAGCAGCCTGTGAAGCTGCTTGTGCTTCAACTAACTGAGATTCTGCCGCTGCCAGTCCGGACTTGGCTTGCGAGTAGCCTGTTTTTGCCTGGTCACGGGCTGCATTTGCCTCGGAAATCCCGGAGCTTGCTCTATCCATTGTGGCCTGTGCCTGTTGGAGTCCATATTGTGCCTGCTCGGTTAACGCGGCTTTTCCGGCCACCTGGGCCGATGCCTGATTGACTATAGCCGTATAATCCACATCACGCACATGCGCAAGCACAGTGCCTTTCGTAACCCGGTCTCCCTGCTGGACCAATCTTAGCTGTCCACCGGAACCGGGAAAGTTCAATATTTCCTTGATATATCCACCGACAGTAAATGAAACTGGAAGTGTTGTCGCTGGTTCGATAGTTCCGGAATATATATGGGCCGAACCATCGGCAGTGGGAGAACTCACCTGCGTTACCATCACCGGGATAGTCTCTTTCTTAGCAGTATTCTTCGCACAACCGGCTGCTAACGGCAAGACCAGAATAAGTGATAGTGCAGTAATTCTTTTTCTATCCATTTACTTCTCTCCTCGAAAATAGAATATTTTCGTCCCTTCGTAGCGAGTCCGACAGGTTTTCGCTGCAAGCGAAAATCGAGAGGACCCATACTACGATCCTATCGCCTGATCGAGCTTTGCCTGTGCACTGGAGGCAGCCAGCTGATCACTCAAGTATTGTCGATTTGCATCTGCCAGGTCGGTATCGGCTTCCAGAACATCCTTAAGCAGACCGGCGCTCTCTTTATAACGGTTTGCAGCAATCCGCCTTTTCTCTTCCTTGGCTTTTATCTCAATCCGGTCGGTATCCAGTAATGACAGAGCGTCCTGTAACTCACGGTACCGCATATTGACGTCTACCTGTATCATTGATTTTGCTTCTTCCAGACCATTATCAGCCTGTTGAACTGTGCGCGCCTTTTCAGAGCGCTCGATATTTCGTCTGCCCCAGTCAAAGGGTTCCTGCCACGTAACAACAACTCCGGCAGTAATTAATTGCTGTGGTATGATTGCTATATTTTGCTGCCTTGTATAATTCAGACCCAGGCTGACATCAGGAGTAGACTCACTCTGTTTAAATTTCACATCATCCCTTGCAATCTGTGACTTGAGGACTGCCTGATGTATCTCCGGTCTGGATTTCAGCGCCAGTGCCTGTAACTCCGGCAAAGTCAGTGTTGGAGCAGCAGCGTCAGATACCGTAGAAATCGTATAATCTATCGATACATCCTGCCCCATTGCTACATTCAGCTTTTCTTTTGTGCTTGTTAAGGTGTTATCCAGGCTTGAGAGTTCATGCCTTTGTTTAGCAAGTTTCGCCTGCACTTCTAAAAGATCAGATTCCAGTGCTGTTCCCTGATTAACATTGTCAGATGCGTACCGTTCGACTTCAGTCAAGAACTTAATGCTCTCCTCAACTGTATTCCGTGCACTCTGTATCTGCGCCAGGCCATAGTATAGCTGCTTTACATTAGATACAATCTGATTGCGTTGTGAACGCCAATCTTCTCGTGTTATGTCAGCCAGTGCACTCTTCATTCTGACCCCAAGCCGCACTCTTGTCAGCTGCGTAAGTGGCTGCATTATGGAGAGATTTCCTACTAATGACAGGTTTGCAGGGGAAGTAATAGTGGTGTCGATAGATGGGACCTGGCCAATAACAGGGAAATCTCCGAACACGCCTTGTTTGAAGCTAAAATGGACTGGTGCCAGCATCTGTGAACCCTCAGCCAGCAGACTGATTTTTGGCAGTCCCTGTATCCGGGTGGTCTCTACTTCACTCAGAGCTTTGCCTATTTCAAGTTGTGCATTTTTAAGCAGCCTGTTATTGGTAGTTGCAGTTTCTATAGCCTGATCAAGTGTAAGAGTATCTCCAACTGTTGGTATAGGTATGGCAAACAGAGCCAATATCAGCGCTGGAGTGGCAATAGCAGTCCACCTGTAGTGTTTTCTTTTCATATGATTCCTCACTGTCCTGCCTGGCTCTCTTTCATAGCATTCAGTTTCTCAAGAGCCTCATCGCACCATTCTATGTAGGCTTTGCCAAGGTGCATCCCGCAGCTGACTCCAAGCATCCAATAGGGGAGCATCTTATCGAAATCTGACGTAGCACGCAGAGCGCTTTCAATCTCCGAGTAACTTTCAAGGTGTGCCAGCCATTCGTCCCTAAACCTTTGGACAAGCCTGATATTGTCTTCAACAGTTACATGAGTTCCGCACATCAACCTCAACAAAACTTCTAGGCGCTCTTTATGTGGATCGGGAGGCTTAGTCAACCAACTCCGCAGTTCCTCAAGCCCCTTGTCGGTAATTGTCAATACACTCCGATCAGGTCTGCCATCAGTATGCTCATTAGACCGTGTAGCAAGCCCCTCATCCACCAGTTCCTTGGCAATTGGATAGATCTGCCCATAGCTCTCACTCCAGAACTTTCCAACAAATTGTTCAAATCGTTTCTTTATGTCATACCCGGATCCAGGCCTGTTAGCCAGTAATCCCAGAACTGCATATTTAGTCTTATTCTCTCTAGCCATCGGTAGTCACCTCAAAGTATATATCTAAAAGATATATCTTATAGATATATACCACATTTAAAAATCAATTGTCAACAGATTCTGAACCCATTCCCCCTAAATCTTCAAGCATTCCGTGGCATTTTTTACAATTACCGCTATGTATAGCAGGAACATACCGAGTTTGTGTGGAATGCTGAATAGGATAAAACTTGTCATCAAACGTTTTAGCTTTTTGTAGGAGAGTTGGTTGTGAAGAGACTAAAAGTGTTTTCCCTGATTTTATTGGCATTTCTGGTCATTTCTGTCCCTGCGTTTTCGCAGCAGTTTTCAAACACCGGAAAAAAGATAATCGAATATGGGTGGGATGTTCCGACTCCGGAATACTTGAAAGCCCACATCGCATCTATGGAAAAATATCCGTTTGATGGACTGGTGTTCCGCATCAATAGCGCCACAATCGGTTCATCGTTTGATACAAAGCCCTGGCCGGAAGCAAACCTGAAAGCTCTGGAAGTTGATCTAAAAGCTATCAAGTGGAGCAAATACAAATCCAATTTTCTCTGCCTGTATGCTGCCAGTGATTTTGGGATGAACTGGTTTGATGATGTGCAGTGGAAAATTGTCCTGGATAATGCTCGTGCGTCAGCCCGCTTAGCTAAAGCCGCCAAGTGCGTTGGGGTTGTCTTTGATCCCGAACCATATGGCAAAGATCCCTGGTCATACCCGGGAGACTATGCCAATAGACCATTTGCAGAAGTTGCCAAACAGGCCCGGCTGAGAGGTAAGCAGTGGATTCAGGCTCTTCAAGAGAAGTGGCCAAACATGCACCTGCTCCTTTTCTACTTCTTCCCCAGCCAGACGGAAGCACCATATTTCAAACTCCTTGGAGCTTTTTGCAACGGGCTGGTAGAAGGTTCCAGTAATAAGGCTAAAATCATTAATGGCAACGAGTTCTCCTATTATCACACCGAGCCTCAAAGTTATATTAATGACTGGAAAACGATGAGAGAAGTCGGACCTACACAGATCGATCCTAAACTCAAAAATAAATACAACCAGATAGTCCAGGCAGGGATGGCGTTGTATATGGACCAGAGCCTTGCGCTTCGTCTGCCTCAAGCTAACTATATCAGTTACTATATGACCCCTGAGGAACGGCTCAAATACTTCGAGCATTCAGTATACTGGGCAATGAAGACCACAGATGAATATGTCTGGTGTTATAGTGAGAGACTCAACTGGTGGGAAGCAAGTTTCCCAGCCGGTGCAGACAATGCTATTATCAGTGCCAGAACCAAACTGGAGTCAGGTAAGAGTCTGGGATACAGCCTTACCGAGATAGTCAACAGAGCTAAGGACAGAAGAGATCAGGAAATAGCTGACAGAATAGTCAAGCGATTTGCAGTTATTAACAAACTCCCCCAGGGAAGCGCTGCTCCAGTGATTGATGGTAAACTGGATGACGCTGTATGGAAGTCCGCAAAACCGATGGACAGATTCGTCCCCGCTGCTTCCGTTCCTGCTGGAACTGCAGTAGCCGATACATTCGCTTATGCTGCCTATGACGATAAGAACCTTTATCTGGCAGTTGATTGTTCAGAGCCTATGATGGATAAACTAGTATGTACAGGGTCTGCAAAAGATTCTGACGTATGGAATGGCGATGACATAGAGATATTCATCAGTACAACAGCTGATACCCCGTATGACAACAGGCATTTCATTTTGAATCCAAATAACGCCCAGTGGGACGGCAAATCACCGCCGGAAAATAATGATGTGACTTGGAATGCCGATTGGCAGAGTGCAGTCTCTAAAAATGCAGCTTCATGGACAGTTGAAGTAGCAATTCCTTGGAGCGCTATCGGTGGATATCCAGCTGTTGGTACAACGCGTTTTGCCAACATAGCCCGGGCGAGAAAACCTTTCGATGAATGGTCATCGTGGTCGAGTGTAGTCGATGGTTTCCTGGATGCATCGAAATTCGGAGCCTGGATGTTTAAATAATAGTCTAGCCCGCTTTATTCACCAAGCTTCGCTTTTGTCCGGCAGTAGGGACAAAAGCTGAGTCAGTCATGAATAATTCGGGCTAGTAGAGAAAGAGTATACGTCATTCTAAATGCAGTGATGAATCTCGATATTGGTCAAATATCCCAATCATACACTGTATTCAGAAACAATATACTCCTACGGTTCAACCGCTGTACGTATCGGATTTTATTGGAGGAACAATGGTAGACAAACCGACAGCTGTAGTTCGTAAAGAGATAACCACCAGTACTGGACCCAGTATCTATGGTATCAACCGCATGGATAAGGTCAGGTCTCCCAGGGGTGAAGTGTTCACATTTCTCGGAGTCTGCGATGGAATAGCATACCTCGAAAGAGAAGTAAGAACCGCCGAAGGCACTTTCGTAGAACTGGACAGTTCCGACTTCTCTAAATATAAGAGGATTGAATAGCTCTGATTTCTCTAAAACAAGAGAATTGAATAGTTCTGACTTCTCTGAATACACGGGAATTGAATGGCTCTGATTTCTCTGGAAACAGGAGAATTAAATAATCACCGATAGCCAGCTAACATTCCCCTTTGAAGAATGCACCACCTAATTCCCCCTTGGCGAAGGGGGCCAGGGGGATTGATTCCCTGCCGCACAATGTGGGTTCGAAGCGTTCACCCAATTCCTTCTTTGAAGGGGGTAGGGGAGTTTTTTGTGATGCGGGAGTCTCACCTGCGATATCTAAAATATTGTGATGCAGGCATCTGCCTGTTACATATTCGTTTACTGCTCAAAACCTAATCATGGAGATCCAAGATTGACTGACGACGAAAGACCCGGCATATTGCGCGCTCTGGGAGAACCGGGGCCATTGGTTCTCATACTAGCTGCATTTGTTGTTGCTGCAGCGTTCCATAGTCTGCTTGGATTGGCGCTGGGAGCGGTGTTGTTTGGAACAGCATTGGCAATAGCGGCAGTTGTGCGCAATTCTGCCGGATTCCAGTCCAAAATCACCAAAGCCAGACTAGCTAATGAGTCTTCAGAGGAGAAATGGAACCGGACGCACACAATCGAAAAACTTGATGCCGAGTCCAGAGTCCAGATGAAGACCATTGTCAGGTGCTTTGATGAAATAGAAGAAGAGATCGAGTCAATGGGCCTGGATGGCATCACCCCGGAGTTCTCTGCAATGACACTGCAGTCAAAGATACTTGTAAACCGGAGCCTGGAAATGGCTCAGCGCAGGTCAAAACTGCTCTCTTATCTCATCAAAGCCAACCCAGAGGAAATCAACAAACGGTTATCAGATATCGAACAGAAAATCGCAGCCAGCACTCAGAATGCAACAGAGGACCTGCAAACCTCTCTCCAGTTGTGCAAGGGCGAACTCAATAACATGAACGATGCTAAATCAGTCTGCGAACACATTCTCAGCCACCTGGAAAACACTGCTCTGACCCTGACCAATATGAGAAGCCAGCTGGTCACCCTAAAGACCTCTGATGCCCAGGCAGCCCTCGCAGCCAGGCAGGAATACAGCAAACAAGTCAACACCCTCAGCGCATCAGTAGACACCCTGGACGCCGACACCACAAACCTGACCCGGCTGATGCAATAATACGTCTTATTTGTGATCCACAGGAATTGCATTTAGCCAACCTGGCATGAAATTGTGAAACAAATAATAATGATATTTTGCTATTATATTGCCAAATCTATTTCGCATTATGATATAATCCAATAGTTACTAAATAAGCGGAGGTGTTATTTCTGTACACAATTTGTATTATCCTGTAATGTCAAAGGCATTCACTTTTTTTATGCGGAAAAGTTGGAATTTCAGGAACAGACGGATAAATCAAGAGGCGCACATTGTTCAATGAGGTATTGCCTTCGCCAGGCGGCGGTTAGCGGTAGTTCAACGACTGCGAGTAATGTGATGTAGTACCAATTCTTCTATTGATCTGAAAGAAAGGGGAGGTACATTCGCTTGATAAAAATGAATTGCAGAGAACACAATCACCATCTGTGACAAACAACATTAACAGGGAGGGTAGATTCAGTAACTTTGTCTGTTATTTAGGTTTCTTCCTTTTAATAATTCTGCTGCTGACTTCTTGCTCATACGCTTTCGCAGAGAAATATTGGCGCTCAGAGACATCAAATGCTCTAACATTTTATGGTATGATGTTTCATTACATTAGTACTTCTAAAGACGTGATCGGATGGAAAGATCAAAATGGTATGTGGGTATTCTCTAACGCTACGGATTGGGATTCCTCTACTACTGACGGAGTAAACTTCACGGATAGCCCCGATTCTTTCTCGTATGCTTGGGATTTGTCAAGTGTGGGAATTAATGACACTATTACTATACCATCAGTAGAACTCATAGGATTGAATACTCCAGGAGTTTTTAGAATATATTGCACAGTAAACGATATCCTTACAATACCTCAAAGCGAGTCTGGTTATAGAAATGACACTTCCGGCACGCAAGCTTATAAAGATATAATTGTAGTTCAAGCGGATATCAACACCAATACGGGTTTGGCGGATACCGGATATGATAATGATGCTGAAAATACATCACCTGGCAGGATTATCGGAAAAAATGATGATGGCGATCAAACTGGAAGTGAAACCATTTAGTACCCATTAGTCTAGTGGTTAGCCCGGATACCTCGTTATATAATGGACCCAGTATTCTAGACAATATTTTCTGCAAAAATAAGTTAGAATCTAGCTATGAGAAAACGCTAC